>Ga0307507_10005674_pt1 | contig 20236 bp, 20 predicted proteins | sample 7_EM_MG_FD_207223 | JGI IMG/M metagenome (GOLD analysis project Ga0307507, IMG submission 207223) | Populus trichocarpa ectomycorrhiza microbial communities from riparian zone in the Pacific Northwest, United States - 7_EM | ecosystem: Host-associated > Plants > Roots > Unclassified | place...
TAAGAGAGGATTTCTTAGGAGTATGGTTGTGTATTTAAAGGACCTCAGTCCCTACTATAGATAGTTCTCTCCTTGTAGTAAATCTTAGAATATAATTGGAGTTAATCTGTTAGGCAACCACTCTACCAGTTATTATTACATTATTGCTTTGTTCTTACCTACATACCTAGCCCAATAATAGGACCCACCGTAGTTCCTACTACAAGGTTCCGTTACAATTGCCAGGATTTTATTAATTAGCCTCTTCTGCAGCTCCCTAGTTATAACTAAAAAGGACCTTGCTATTATTTCTACCTTAAAGGCTTATAGAATAAGCACCTAGTTATTAAGGTCCATTTCTTTAAACTCCTTTATAAACTCTACTGAAGCTTTTTCTAAAGGCGGCTTTTAACCAAGTAGTTCTTATATAGCCCTAATCTCTTGCGATATAAGGTCTATACTCTCTTCTAGCCTATCTACTTTTCTTTTCTTTCTACGCTAACATTTTGTATCTTTCTTACTTATTTAGGTAGCTTGTTTAATAGCGCGTTTTCTTATAGCCAGCGGCGCGGCTTAAGCATATGTAGTAGAAGGTGTATAATAAGGGCTAGGGCTTGCTAAGGACGACAATTGCTGGCTAGAAGGTATAGTAGAGCGCTCGCCTAACAAGTTATTATTACTAGCTAAGGAATCTAGCTAATGTTGCTCTATAGAAGATAGAGCCTTATCCTTATTAACTACCTCTTCCTTACTACCGTCCTCTGGTATAGTAGCAACATTTTCCTCCTCTAGTAACTTAGGATTAATTAAAGTCCTATTATATATTTAATTAAGAGCCTTATTAACTATAATAATAAGACTGCCCGTTGTAATTACGCCTTTAAATAACTCCTCTAACTCCTTTAGATATGCTAGAGGAGCGTTATAAAACTAGGCGGCGTTAGGATTAGCTTTAAAGTATATATTTATTACATCTTTAGATGCAATAGGTACGCCCTTATTATTATCCTACCCCCAACTAGACTAGCTATAGAGGTCCTTCCATACCTTCTAATCTCTTTTATAAACATTATACTTACTTTTAATCTGCTTTAAAGATACTAGGTAGTTAGTTTAAGACTATATGCCGTTTAGAGCTATCTGCCAGCCCTCCTTCTTATATAAACTATCCACACAAAGTCCTTTATATATAGCCTATATAAGGCCTTATAATATAGCGCCTTCCATCTTAAGAGTCTAATTAATATACAATCTCTTCGGCCGCGCCAATGGTGTATATTGTTGACTAGCAGGAGGTGGACAACTAGGGGTTGCGCAAGACGCAGGCATGCGCGGATTTTGGGTAGAGGGAGTATTAGTGGCAGTAGTAGGGGTGGCAGTAGTTAGTGCTATAGTAAAACACCAAACAGGAAGCTGGTAATAGAGGATTGGTGGTAGGTACATTCTGGCTGAGTAGTAATTAATATAGGCAGAGGACGTTGCTAACTTTGTTAAGCCTTATCTAAGGGCTTTAACCAAACACTCGGCTTTATATTATATTAAGTACAACTACTAGATTAAGCGCCGCTAAATATCTACTAGTTGACACCGGCGAAAGCACGGTGCAACCTCATATTAAAAAAACCTTATATTGCAACTGAACACGCCCTAAATCGAAATTGATTTTAACTTTGGGCCGTTATGGGCTGATTTTGACCTAATATCTGTAAAATATCGGGTCATGTCTCTAATCGATGAACTTTTAATAGTATTTTAAGCTGTTGTAGTTGAGCAATTCAACCGCGAATATAGGGAAAATCATAAAAGTCGTTGCTTGCCTTAACAACCCTTGCGAAATGGCTTCAGACTTCCAGTCCGCGCTGAGAAAGTTAAAAGTTGGAGACACAAGCCCAGCCAAGATAGCGCGGAAGTGTTTCAGCTCTGTCCCATCTTCGTTAACAAGTGTTCTGCCAGTCAAAATCCGTTGACCCATTAATTAAGTAGCTTAGTGTGTAATGAGGTGCAACGTAGATAAACCCAGAGGAGCAGGAAATTTTTTCTCGGGACGTGGGTCTGTTTCAGCGCTCTTTGACGAATAAGGAAAGTATTTCAATATTATAGAGTAAAGCAGATATATGCTTCTATGCTCAAAGCATGTCTTCTAATCACTTCCTTTCTTGGAATCCTTGATGCACATCTCCTTCCACCATTTCTCAAAGCGATCTCGCAGCCAAGACTTTGAGGTTGAGTATGGATGAGTGACACTCGTGGTCCTTTGTCTTGCAGGAAGCCACCCAAAGTTCCTGTTATAGCATGGACCGACGGTCAGCTTTGAAATCCGTTCACCAAGGGACATTGGAAGTCCCCCTGAGAAGTGTAGCGTACCCATCTTATCGAATTCGAGATGTCTGAGCTCACCAATTCCAGTAGCCAAAGTATTATGTTTTGTCTCTTGTCTTCGAGCTAAGCAGGTGTAAGGCCGTCATTGTCAAACCAAACTGCGCTAGCTTCACGACCCTCCGCCGCGGTCATAATCATGAAAGATGCTCTCAGAGCATTCTTGAAGGTTTCATCAACTTAAAGCATCTCAGGCATGCGTAAGTTGGTGTTCTCTTGGATGTATCTCGTAGTGCAAGCTTGCGAGATGAAGTTAAGTGCGTCTCAGACTTGTTACTGAAGTAGAGAATACGGTGAAACTGTTGAGTCAAGCGAACCAGGTTTTCGAAGGAATTGGGGCGACTGCGACCCATTAAATGGACCTTAGGCAACCACTACAAATGAGCAAACGGGGCTTGCTTGGGGAGGATAGAGATTGATGTGGATTAGTGTGCGGAGAGAATGTGGAGTTGGAGGGAGGGAATTTCGACGCAGTGAGTCTAGCTTCCAGATGTGGAAGCAGCCAGCCCCGACAACCGGGCAGGAATGCCCTTTGAGGGTGGAACGAATATGTGAATTGTTCACTGAGCGGGGCTTACTCGTCAAGTGAAGTGTTACAACCGAGACAAATGTGAGATTGGCGAAATGGAACTTTATCACGGTTGTGGACTGTTTGGTTGAAAAATCCACTCCTTCACCTGGATTGAAAAAGAACACTAGTAGTTTGATTGAGATAAACCTGAAGCTAACGAAATTTATCCAAACCACTGGTGCCTCAGCAAAACTACATCGCGCTCCACCACATCCCTTCTATAGTTCAACCAATGGACCGTAGTCATTTCCCCAAGCATACTCTATTAATAATCGGATTGAGGTGATTCAAAACCTCCCAACACTAACTCCATAAAAACTATGCCAGCGTATGTGGAAGACATTCCAAAAGTTTATGGGCAATGGGTAGATACGGTTAAATTACCAAATTTCATGCGTTTCTGATGGTTGTCGTTCACTCATTCTGATGCCGCTTGAGCGCGTTCAGCTCTCCGTTTCTGTACCCACTCCCCGAAAGGCCTCCATATAGCCTCTTTCTCAGCAGGTTTCAAAGATGCCGCCAGCCCACTTGTTGACGTAGTCACGAACACTCTCGTACCGCGCCAGACATTACCATTGTCATCCAATACCTCTTCTTCACTCTTTCCCATGTTCTCTTTCTCGTCCTGCCAGCCATACTTGAACTCAGACGGCTTCGGATTCTTGCCGTGGCGATATCTCCAGATAGCTTCCCATATGCCCTTCCCAACGATGCATACAGCCTCGGGCTTGTATTTGAGGAACTTCGCATCAAGATTCGCCGTCCCCGCTGCCATCTCCTCCTTGGAAAGCTCTGCTGCGTCTTTTGAAGGGCGATCCACAATATTTGTGTTTCCCATGCAGTATAGTCGGGGAAGGTCAACGTCCTCTTCTGGTCGAAGACGCCGATCAGTCAACCCTGAGGTATGTAGGAGCTTCCAGAAGTGGTTCGAGGGGTGGGCATATGCATGGCCGGCGGTGGCGGTTTGCACACCGGGATTGGTGCCAACGAATACGCAGATTAGGTTCGGCTCGAGGATATCTGTCAGTGGCTTCAGGTGGGCATATTTCGAGGGGTCAGCATATCTGCTGGACTTCCGCTTCTTCGATGAACTTCTGGATGAGGATTTCGCTGCTTCGACTTTGAACTCGACATCATCGTCATCGGTAGCCTGCGTAATTGTCCGCTTGGACACTTGCTTGACGGGTTTCACTAGAGACGCTGAACTACTCAATGTAGCCTGAACCTTAGTTGACTTATACTGGAATTTCTGAAGTGTGCCGTTGAATGTGGGTGGAGGTAGTGTCTGGTCGTTGTCTTCGTCTGTGTCGTGTGTTTGGGTTGCGGGGGCGTCGTTGGACTTGATGCTCTCCGCCTCAGACGTACTCTTGGTCTCTACCATCCTAACCTTTCCTGATCGCGTTTGTGCCATAGCGCTGGGAATCAGAGGAAGAGATAAAGAGTGAAAAACTGGAAGGGACACTTACGGGATTTTCTCCTATATGAACCAAGAGAGAGGGTGCAGCCTAGAGAAGTGGCTGAACCGCGGAGGCCCAGAATCTACACGTGACTTCGTGACAAAGCGTCATCTCGTATTTTCCCGAAGCGTACTCAACTACCCTAGGTGCGTATCCTCATCCCTCGCGTTTCTCATGCGTCTTCCACACTACCTTTCTTGAACGACGAGGCTATCACCATGACTACCTACCTCCGCCTTTTTGGGCTGCGGACCGCCGTCTTTTCCAGCACTAGACTTTTACGTTGCGTGCCTGCTTTCGAGAAATACGAGAAGTGGCTCTCAACTCATTTCGTGGCTTGACACGCAACACCAGACATGACTAGCGTATACATTAACAAGGAGATTGCAGTGCTTCGTGCGGAATATGGATAGAGGCGTGTTTTCGATGCAATACACACTTGTTCTATAATTCTGTTCCCATCATGAAGGGAGCCAGCTATTGAGCAAGCATACCAACAGACAGTCAATGCTACAGTATTGTAGATGGCAGGCTAACAGAACAAGCTACTATTTCCATTACTCTAGACGGCCTCGGTCAAATATTTGCAAAAAACAGAACTCGAATCAAATTAGCATCTAGCTTGAATTGATTTAACCCACTGATTAGATCATGTACTCAAAAGTCTCCCTAGACTGCTCAAAAAACACCCTCTCCTCGGCTCCTCCGTTTCCACATCTGCCTCTCTCATCATCCTTTCCAAAGCCTCACTCTCGATCTTCTCCACCACATTCCTAAATTCCACAAATCCAGGCTCCACCCACTTAACCCCATGTATCTCCTTATCCGCCGGCTTACCCTTAACCCACTTCCTCTTCCTACCCCACCTACACGCCACCCACGCCAGCGTCAACCTCTGGCCGCGAAACCCTAGCTTCCTCCACTCCGGTTGACCAAACGTCAGCCATCCACCCTGCCGGTATGCCGTACACCTATCCATGTAGACTATCTTCACGAGTGGCTCGTCTCCCTGCGCGCGCTTCTTCTCAGCCGGGTCCTCGATGACGGCCCAGGTGCGCTTTTGCGGATGCGATGCCTCCATTGTTTTCATGTTGAAGCATTCCGTGGCTTGCGGATCGTACCAGTCGTCCTTGCTAGTTGGTGCAAAGTAGTAGACTGTGTCAGGGTCGAGCCGCATGGAAACGCTGAGGACAGCCGCTCGTGTGACAAGTCCCAAAGAGCAGTGAGCAATTCCGCCGCTTCTTGTTCTGCAGTGGTAGTGGTTGAATCACCGTTTATGTTAAGTGACAGCCGATTGTACGATGGATTGAGCGCTAAGATTGGTACCAAAAGGGTATAGAGGCGTGTGGTGGTCTCAATAGCGTGGGATTCGAAAGCTGCTGGGAGATCGTTTTCGCGAAGAAATTGCTTGATGGCTTTGTAGTATTCTTGGGTACGGAGGAAACCTGCCAGTCTGTTAGCTAGGTATGTTCTCACAGAGTATTCTTTAGGGTAAGTATGTTTACCATGTCTACCATCAGCAGGTTTATAATCAGCTTGAACACGATGTACCTTCTCCCTCTGCTCTACTGTTGCTCCAAATAACAGGCTAGTAAAAACCTGCTCCACAAGCACATTACCAATGACCCCACACACCAGCGCTTGCCGTAGTTCTTTATCCATGAATAATTCCTTCCATCCGCCGGTACCGCCAGGTCCACCTACACCGATGCAACCAACTATGAGCTTCAGATCAATCGACATAGAGGAACACAATTTCCGAAACTTCTCACCTGTGCAGTTGTTAGGTATATCAAAAGCGAAATGTTCCTTCGCAAACACCTCAATGCGGTCCGTGATTCTCCAGAGATCGTCCCGTACCTCGACATCGTGCTCTACATATGCCGGCTCGTTGTTATGTTCAATCTGCGAGCTCCGACGCTGAGAGAGGGGCGTGATAGGCTTTGGTGAGTAAGGTCTCAAGCCAGATCTGCTACCTTCTCCAGTGCTTATAGGGCTAATCGGGTCGTCTGTAGGCGGCGCTCCTTCAATCTGCTGTCTTGTTTCTCTGGCATCATCTGATGGAGCGCGCTTGCGACCTTGTTTCAGGCTTTTAGGTGACATTGGCTCGGCGCCTCTGGCGAATGGGTTGAATATTCTCCACATGGTGTTAGCACAGGATATAAGTATTTGCTACGTGTTTGCTGTGGGATTGTATATGATAACGTTTGATGGAGGGTTTGCAGATGATCCAGTCGGCAGGTCAAGACAAGCTGGAGCTACTGCAGGGTGTTGGATGGCTTCAAGGATATCTGTGTTCTCGAAACTTGAGTTTTCGCGGCCGGGCAAGTTACTCTGCCTTTGTGCTGACATTTCTAGAGCATTCCGGGCTCCTTTGTTCGCAGCTGGCCGGATGCGGCAAATTGATGCATTTGGTCCGAGAAGGTTGTGCGACAAAGAGTCAAAAGCTAGAGAAAACAACATATTGACTACGTGCTAAGATGAATGAAAGAATACAGTGCACGCTCGTTAAGATGGGGTGAACTAGTGGTATGGCAACATTTTCGGTTAGAGCGCATTCTACAATAGTGTAGTTCTCGTTCTGAAGATCATATCGCTTCAAGTACTGCTTGGGCATCGCCCACAAGCATGACAGGCATAGATCTAGATCTTATGTGCCTCATAGCCCGGGTCTGGGAGGATAAACCACGACATACCCGCAATATTTGGTCACCCTCGAGCCTGCTGGACACGCAATTGGTGGAGGAGACACTAGCAAATAACCTTGAACAATATCGATCAAACCCCTTGCTCCTCTAGCCGTCATAGACAACTCGTCTGAACCATTGTACTTGGCTAAAAAGACGATATATTACTTCTTTTGTGCGGAAGATGAACGGCACTCAGCAGAACGCTCTGAGACGGTGGCAAAGGATGGTATCATGAGATAGGATACTTCAAAGAATGAATTATAGATATGCAGAAAGCTCAACACGAATGTTGAGATGGAATAAATCCTCGGGATCTATAATGATACCTTCTTTGGGGCCATAAGGAGTATTATTTTCAGATAGGAGCAAAACCTTTTAAGGGATCAAGACCCCTTTGCTTACATGCAGCTTCTCGTAGACCAGACACTCCAAGTGAGAATGGAACCGATTATTTGAGGCGCTAAATGCATGACTTCGGGTTGCGGCGATGCCGTATCACACTGGATGAGCACTCTCCCACACGAGGTTGTGCACTGTTCCTTCGATCAATTTTCGTGCACGGCATGTAATGTATGTAACATGAACCGAGGTGTAGAGGCCATGGTAGGATGTGGCAGCGTATTGTAGTGAAACCGGAGCAGATCGTGCCTACTTTGCTCGGTGTTCATGTAGATTTAGCGAGGGGGATCTGCATAAAGGAGCAACGCTGCCGAGCATCCACGACTTATGCCTTTACGAATTTCCTTGGGATCATGCAGGTGCTGATCAGACTTGCGCTTCAGCGTTCGCTAGTTCACTCCTTTTAGCACATATCCATTAATATCATCTTCCCTCAGTCTCTCAGTCTTATCAGTAAATCCACTACCCGACAACGGGGCTCTTGTCTCTTCCCACATCTGCTTCAATGTTTTCCTATCCGCCATTGCCTTGGCTTGCTTGTTGAGTATTCGATTGGGGGTTCTAGCGCTTTTGTGCCGAACCGATACATCGCTTAAGCCGACATGGGGAACACTCTTTGCCAAATCCTCCTGTGCCATGGACTTTGTAGGCGCGAATGTATTGTAGAGCGGCTGTCTTTCAACATACTCGCGCTGATCTGTGCGCGATAAATCAACGGTGAGGTGAAACCAGCGAAGGGTCTTGGAAGGTTTCTCGGACTGGCCTGTTTCAGCCACTTTCCCGTTCTTTGGGTTTTCTTGGAGTTGATTCTCGGGGGGCGTACGATCTTTAGTTTGACGGGTTGCGGATGCAAAATGATCCCTATTTTGGTCGGATGGTCTGTAGAGTAGAGTGCTCGGTCGTATTATTTCCTCAACGCCGTCTTCGCCAGATTGACACTGCATACTAGCTCCACCGTCTTCTGGTTGACCCTCCGACCGGCTTTCATCCACGTCGTTCTCGGCCCCATCTCCAGCAATGGCTTCGAGGGAAAATCGTATAGGTGATGCGTCCAGGGCTTTTTGTGCCGATGCAGGTTCTCGATAAGTTGCTAACGCCGAATTTGGTATTCCTACAGGTTCTTCATACTGTAAAGAGCCGAGTAAAAGGTCAGCGCTTGTAGTTGAGAGAATTTTCATCAAGGGGATCCACAAACACGAAGATGTTTGAAAACAACAATGTCTCCAAACCTCTGTAGCACACGCAGTATTTCGCGGGTTTCGCTGAGATTCGCGGGTTTGGGTTGTATTCGAACATGAACGCTCTTCGATGCAAGCAGCTTGCTTACTGCTGTGCGAGCTACTGCCATGCTGATGGAGCTGCAGGTGTTCTCCCGACCGGCCGGGTTGAGCTTCAGGAAATTGGTCGATCCATGTCGATCACGTGTGGAGGTAATTCCAACCCTGACCTCAGCGTCATTGGCAATATGATGGTAAGCTTTACAGAATTAGAGCTCGTAATTGTTATTAAAGGCTCAATATACACATATTTACATATCAATTACATGGATAACAGCTCATAAGCTTATCTCATGCCACACAACGCTGGGCTCAACCATACCACTGGGAGCTCCATCCATACCAGGTGCACCTATCCCAAGGACTTTGCCCGCCCAATATTTGTTATGTACGCAAGTGCGCCTCCGATTGCCCGTATCCTAGACTTTTTATTGCTTCCATGATGTCCATACGCCGTATTCCATGGTATCCGAACGCTGTCAACTGTATATATCCCAGCCCAAAAACGCCGTCGCAATGCTTTCAATTCAAAATCATGACTTTGCAGTCGCGGTCCTCCTGGCCTTCTTCTTTCGCAAGCGGATATTTTTGGAGACACATGCCTGGTTGCTCAGAACGTCTCCCGACCGGCGATACTTGAGAGTATAGGTTGTTCCGTCTGAATGGGTCGACCGCTTGACGGAAGCGTAATCGTCTTCTTCGAAATCCGACTTTGCGGGTAGAAGACCGCTCCTTGATGCCCGTGGAGCGCATACTACGCATTGTTCGCCATCATTAACCATCCTCTCAACTAGAGAAGAAATATCTCTGGCATGTGACGCGCTGCACTGCAGCTGCACGTTGGCTTGTCGTTGCTGTCGAATTGCAGCAGGTGACAAGCTGGCGTACGACAGGTGTCGATCTGAGTTTTCCGGGTCTGTGCTAAAAAGAAAGTCTTCGTCGGAAGGAGCTACCGGTTCGAAAGACGTGCCTTGGTATCGAGGGTCGACTTCAAGATTCTGTTCACCGAATCTCAAGGCCAGCTCGCCCATTGAGACGGCTGGTGGAGTGAGCGGGTGATTCTGGTCCCTAGAGGGTGGATCTGGCGTGGAGGTTGGCGATACATTCGCGCACGCGCGGTCCGAGTCCACGGCTGAGGGATGCCGCGAGGCGGCCTCAAAGGAAAAGTTGCGGAACATTGTGGCAAAGAGGAGCAGCGACGTGCTCCGGGCACGACAGATTCTGAAGTGTGTAGAACCACCTGTCAGAGTTTGAAGGGGTGGTCTTTGGTAGCCGTGACTTGGAGGGCAGGATGCGGGTATTAAGGCGATGAGCTGGGCTCATGAGGCTACCACGGCTGCATCCCTTCTTTAGCTTTCGCTAGTGCGTCGGGAAGCCAAGGTGGTGGGCGTACCATGCTCCTGGGTGGACGCCGGCATGACGGTCGAGATGGAGAAGGAAAAACGGGGATAAGACTCAGCGCTGAGGCCAGAAAACAGCCCTGTGGAAAACCCGCGGCCTATCACGCTGCACTGCCTGCAAAGGTGGCGCTCCCGACAAAGCCGTCTAAATTCCCCAACCGCTCATATGCGACATGGCCTGACACACTGCGTTTGGTATTTGACGTGCTGCAAAGAAATGTGCAGCTGGTTGGCTGCAGTTTGAGTGGCCTCGAATTCAGCGGCAAAAGCGCTGCCTGTTCGTTGGACCCAGGCCGCCCTAGGGGGCTGAGAGCTCGTGCTGCAGAGGCAGGGTTCCAAGGTGCCCGAGGGCAGCGCTAGAAGACGCGAAGAACAACGCTAGAAAAGATTTTTGCAGGATGTAACCCTCCCCGGAAGCTACCTATATCAACACCCAATCTCCAGTAATATTCCCTATCGCAGTCCCTATTCTGCCTTTAGGGTTCTTAGGGGCTTCCAACATCCTGCAGGCTGGCTCGCCGCAACGCCTGTTCCGCACCTGATAGGGGAAACCTTGCAATTGTGTCCTAGCCTTTTCACAAGTCGAAACCACCAGAGGACAAAGCTGATGCTCCATTCCTCGGGGCTGCCGGCAAATTTGTACGTGCTCTGTAGCCTTGGAGCCTCAAACACGGTGTGTGGGAAAGGGGACCCGACCAAAGAGGTAGGTGTTCGCTATCCGTTCAAGCCGCGTGCCTTAGTCTATTATTTCCATCAACCAATGCGATTCGCTCCATTGTCTATAAACTTCTTTTTATTTCTTCGTTGACACCCTCCATTTCCTCAGCTCCGCCGTTCCGCCCTTAATTTATTAGAATATCCTTGCTTTTGGGTAGTGTTGAGTGGTGACAGTGGTGTCGGGATAGTCAAATGACCACTTTCCGCTCCCCGAGGTCATCGGTTCATTGCTAGAATGCCGCTGTGCACAGCCTGTAGCAGCATCAATGTGCAAGCATTGACTTGCAACCTTGAAAGCCCCAAGCTGGTGGGCAGAAGTAAATAACCAGTCGAAACCCCGAGGCATGGTTCACCTTACGAATGCCTGTCAGCTGCGGGAATCGGCGGCTACCTGTTCCCTATGCGCCTTGATCATAGCGGCGGTCCTACAATACAACACTAGCCAGAAATTTCCTTGGACGTCATCTGCATCACCTCATCAACAACAGGAGCTGTGGAATGTTGCTGACTTTGAGGCCCATCTCGTCTAGGAACCGATCTACCTACGACCAAAGCGCGACTTTCTTAGACGCGCATTCCCTGAGAAGAAGGTGCCAAATGCTTGGCACCTTAGGGGGTTCACCGCATTCGTGCCTGTGGAAGGTGATATCTTGACGGGACTCGTGCGGCTGTACGCGCATTCAGGTATAGCAATTCAAAACCTCCTGCCTTCTCCAGTGCCGAGCTGAGCAGGAGTTAGACAGTGACGCAGCACATAACTGCGACGTTATTGGTAGACCGGCTTTGCCGTCGTCAGATTGCCCCGCAGCGTACTCACTCATACGACGATGGATCGACACATGCATCGAAGATCATGAAATATGTAGGGAGACGCTAGCGGGAGGTGTCATCGACAAAATAAGCGCACCTATACTACCAACACGTATCATAGATGTTGGGCCTCTGGACGGTTCGATAGACCCTCGACTTGTTGAAACACAGAATAATAGTTCTGGCTTTTATGCATCCCTCTCACATTGCTGGGGTCCCATACATAAGCGTCCACTTATGACTACGAGGGTTACTCTGCAAGATCGGATGGCCGGGATCGCATGGGGTGATATCCCTAAGACTTACTAGGATGCCATCATTGCCATTCGTCAAATAGGCCTCCGTTTCATTTGGATCGATTCGCTTTGCATCATCCAGGACGACCATGATGACTGGCTGAGAGAATCCAAGAAGATGGGCCTTGTTTATGAAAATGCTTGTCTCACAATTGCTGCCTCCCATGCCTTCGACTCCAGCCAAGGTTGTTTTTTCGAACGCTCCAAACAACAAAATCAAGCCATCGAGCTCCCTTATATCAACCCAACCGGACAACTGGCGGGTTCTATGTTCGCGGTCGCCATGCAGAACAACTATGCTGAGATTTCACCAGAATTTGGACCGTTGGCGGTCCGAGCATGGGCAACTCAAGAATGGCTCCTTTCCCGCCGGATGATCTTCTATACGAAAGGATCCCTGGTATGGTCTTGTAAATTTATTACACAGAGGGAGACTGGTGGTAGCTTCCACTCAACAGCGCGGAATCCGAAGTGGAAATTCATTGTTGAGAAGTATTCTACGCGACTACTAACGAATGCCACGGATCGGCTCATCGCTCTTGATGGACTAAGGCGTGAAATGCAGAAGAAAACCAAGGACACTTACTGCTACGGTCTATGGAAGAGCGGCCTTCCAGACCAGCTCTTATGGTACTGCGTAGAACCTGCCCAGCGATCCTTCAGTGCTCTTGACATTCCAACGTGGTCCTGGGCCTCGACTATACATGGGATTCGTTTCCCTAACATTAAGAAAGCAAAGAATGTCTGTAAAGATATCAGATTCAATAAAGATCATGGTACACTAATAATTAGGAGTCAAATAAAGAAAGCTCCTAAAATTATCACGCCCTTAAACCCTAACCTAGAAAGCTTTGGGAAACATGATGACGATCTTACACCTGCAAGATATAATACATTCATGGAAGAAGCCCGGAACGCCTTACAAGTGAGCATGGCATGCGCAATATATACCGACCAGGCGGAAGCCTTAGGATGGGGCATCCTAGATGAAGGCGAAAGGTGGACACCGTCCTCTGATGTCTTTTGTCTTGCACTCATGAGCAGAAAAGCCGTTCCATTCCGGACAAAGGAGTCGAGCGAACCTTTTGAAAGGACGAGCCGAATCGGTTGGCAGGAGGATTGGGTTATGCTCTTGCAGCGGTCGTCAAGTAGCACTGATAGTTACCGGAGAATAGGTGTTGGCAAAGCATTTTGGAAATCCTGGTTTCAAGATGAGCTTTTACAGCAAGCTCGCATTGTTTGATTCTTTTATTCGAAGGCTGGTGCCTTGGAAGGAACAGGCGTTCCAAGTCTCCAAGATACGCGGGTACGTTGCATGAATTACTCAGAGGAGCATGAACAATTTGTTGACAGACTCTTCAGACGAATTTGACCTACGAAACAACAACATATCGTCTTTCCCTTTATTACGCCAAACGACGTCCAAGCCTTCTCTCGACTCTATATTTCCAATACTTTTTTGGGTCATCCCGGGAGACTTATTCGCGTTCGTTGCAGTATGACGAATCGACCATCTACCGATCGTCTCAGGCAACATTCTCCCGGTCACATAAAATAGGGAATATCCTTTTCGATAGACATTCAGATGTACATCTGAAAGACCAAATGCTTTGTTACTACTGTGATTGGTATCCGATTAATTACCTGAGCACAGTCATCGATCAATATCTACATAGGCATTCTAAATGTCAGGCCCGACCTTGACTACTGCAGCCTACTTGCATTTGCACCGGAGGCTAAATTCGGTCTTACAGACGATCTATTGAGACCGAAAAGCTTTACCAATATATACCAAATATTTTAAAACCATTTGAGAGAAGAAATTACGTCAAACAATCAAAAAGTCGAGGGTTCTCACTGAATCAGATTCATTCCCATACCAGCTGGTGTTACTATGCGTCTCACGGCGAGAATGTATACGAATGGCTTGTTCCTGCTTCATCCGCAGACTTCCATCCACCACTAGACCAGCCGAGCATATCACATCGTTCGGCCGACTTACACGTACTCGTTCTCAAACATTCAACATACTCTAATATGGCACTTCCCTGCTATCCATAATAAACACAGGCTGCGATGTTAATTCGGTTTGGGCCTTTTTATGATACATTTTCCCTCTCCGACTTCCCGAAACGTATTAAAAGTATTTCATAATTTTGCTTGCGCTCCCTTTAGTTGGCTTATCCCACCTCACCTCTCGGCGGGTGACTGCCAGTTCTAAGTCACTCAGAGCATCAAGCCTTCGCTTCCTGCAGTTGGATGCCAAATAATTCTTAGTTCGCGGTTTGATGGATGAAAAGAGGGAGATTGAATTCTTCAATTTTCTTGCGAAGGAGTCATTGCACAGAACCCCCCAACCTTGCGATACAGGTGTTTTTTTTGCTGTTAATTGTGCAACAGTAAATAGTGGCATTCAACCACCCGACAATGCACTTTAAGATAGAGAGTCGAGATCGCTCGGGTCACACTTTCATCCGGTGGATAACAAAAAATTACTGCTTTTATCAAGAGAAGATCTATGGCTACGGTCATGGAGGTCATAGATAAGAAGCTAGCTGCCTATTTCATAGAAACTTACGGACATCTAGTCCCTCTTTCCTATTTTAGCCAACCCCCGTACCGGGCTGTGTTGTTGATGATCGGGTGGGGTAGGGAATTGCCATTTTTGCTGGTTAGGTAATGCAGACTCTTTGGGAACGCCATAGACTCCATGAGGTGTGGGAAAGGGGCACTTCTCTTGGCCGCATCCTTGCTTTTCCTTACAAGACGTTTCAACAAGCGGTGAGCTCTGAAATACGAGAAGGCTGGTTATCTTCAGGTATTGATATTTCGTCACGCTAATACATAATTCAAACTAATATTTTGTAGAAAATTAGCTCTTGAGAACCGTCCAACAAGTGTTTGGGAAAGCCGACATCGTTCCTTCAGACGCTCCCGAAAGGCTCAATAATTATATCTGATATGAAACGTAAATGGAGTTCGCGCCGATAGCATATCCATTCCACCTCGTCGCTGACTTTACGCCCCGACTTCATCTACAAACTTTCATGGGCATATTCGGCACGGTTTTGTCAACTTGACAGCTGTTAGTTGCCACTATGCGTCCATTATTTTTACAGGAAGCTTCTAGCGCTTTGCTATCATGTTCTGTAGGGTCCTAGGCCCTGAGTTGGAGATTATGGAAACGCTAGTCAAATTTCTCACCAATGGTTTCACGAGAGTAACTCTAAGCCCAGAAGCCTTTGCCCCGTTTTTAGATAGTTTCTTCGCCCTTTAAGGCTGCGCGCTCACCAAGAGCCAATGCCAAAAATCACGATCGAGAATGGGAACTCTGTCTAGCCAGCCACCCAAGCGAGCCACCTAAATCAGCTAGCCCCCTCCGCGAAGCGGAATATCAAATCGCCAAAGGCGATCACCAAAATCAAAACAATACACTCCTTTTTACAATCACATACAATGCATCGTACACCTTTCTAACGATCTAAATAAGGAAAATCATCCCCCTGGAAAAGAATATAGTACTCCTAAATGTGCGCGCATACGTAAAGACGATGAGGAAACGAAACACAATATGGCCGACATATATGCCAATGCATATCTAACCATCATAGCGGCAAACGGTTGGGACGCTGGACACGGACTACACGGGATACAGGGCGTGATCCAACCACGATAAATTTTCCCCTGCTTCGAAGATGACTATTATGGGTCCTTGCAACCATATTCATCTGTCTGGGTAAGCTACCTTAAACGTTGTATGGACTTTTCTATTCGCCTAGTCGATACCTAGATATGCTACTAACATTACGATAATCTGTATATTAGTATGGCCGCGGCTAGATTCCCAGAGTTGGCTTTCGAGACGAAAAATCATGTTCCAACATCAAGTAGCTGTTTGGGAATGTGCTTGTAATGTATGGCACGAAGGCACTGGTATTTCAGGAACCCCTACTGCATACAACAAGCGTGGATCTGAAGGCCCTCGACCGGATGACGAACAGAAATTCCCCATAACACCATGGGGAAAGTCTTTTGACTTAAAATTCCGGCGGGACCTCTTCCAATACCTCTGCATGATTCAAACTACAATATGCGACAGCTCACATATCCCGACGACGGACTCGCCGCCTTCTCTGGGGTGCTGTCCACCCTTAGCAGGACATTTACTGGAATTTCATTTGGGGTTTACCGCAGATGTTCTTTGATGTTGCTTTGCTTTGGCAACCTTTTACACTTCTTAAACAGGCGGTCATCCCAAAATAATGACACCTCCATCATATTGCCAAGCTAGTCTTAGGCCGGTGGCAAGGCGAGATTGATCCAATCAGAGACGAACGGGCTTCACTACGCTTACAGAAACATCGTTATCGGTTGTAAGGACTACGAAATCAGCACCACAACAGTTTCTATATGCGAGTGGGAATATTGCGATGGATTGACCCTAAGGAAGGTAGAAGCGGCGTATCAAAAATGTCAGGAGAGCGATTGAGAAACCATAGGAATTTTGCCTCCAAGTTGGTCTAGACAACTAGATTCAAAGGCCATGGCCGTCTCAAACACCGGGAAATCCTTCGGTTTTACCACGAATCAGATCCTCGAGTCCATTTCTACCATCCAGTTCCAATAACGAATCTAGACGCGCCATTACCAGTACGGCAGCCGGGGCCCTTACTTTATACCAGAACATCTCCGGGTTTCTATCAGATCGGCCCCGTGATATAGCCATACGGATTGAGTTGGAACCACTGCTGTGGAACCCCATTCATTTGAGACGAGAAAGGTAATAACTGTGGTGTCCTGCGAATTTCTGCGACGCTTAGTTCTAGTGGTTTAGGAAATGGAGATCAATGTGAAGTCATTGCGATTTCCGCAGGTTTAACACCGACTGTCAGGCTGGGTGCAGTCCTTGAAGAATGGGCAAGCCGCTTAGAGTTTCATGACGAGACAGGCTCACCGGGTGAAATATCAGAGTACTACAACGTCCTCTGGATCCAATGGAAAAACGGTATTGTGTATAGGGAAGCACTTGGAAGGATTTTTAAACAGTCTTGGGAAAATCACCCTAGGGAATTGATTGATGTCACATTGAGGTGAAGTACTTCCTACTCAGTTGGCACTGCTTTCCCAATGGACGCACAAAGCAAACAGTCGTAAGGGCTCTAGAATGGACACGGCCGAACAGATAGTCAGAGGAAAGGTATACGGATAATAAATTCTGAAGTAGAAATCATTAATAAGGAGCTATATGAGTAGAAAAAACTTTGGATGTTTGATGGGTTAAGTAGCTAGGCAAGGCTTGCGATGGTTTAATAAAATTACTATAGAAGATTCACTTAAAACAGCTAGACGCAGCCTTGGTTATCAGAAAAAAACTTTCACATTAGGAAAAGAGTTTAGATTCCGGAGATATCGCACTTCAATTGTTACTGACTGCGCAATCCTATATGAAGCTGTGCAAGGTCAGAAACGTGAGCTGTGGTATTGGCCGTCAGTTTATCCTTCCTATATTGGGTATAGGCCAGGGGTGTCTTGGCAGCCGATCTTGACTGTGTATAGAGGCTCAAGACCCGCTCTCAAATCCTAAGTCTGCAGTACTACAGACATTCTGTGATTCTTCTTGAGAAATCTCCTTGATGGCCCCATACAGGTACCTCCGAGCCTTGCTGGCTATTCTCTTATCTATCGTCCATTTTACGGATCTCGTTGAAGCAGGAAGTCGCTTTGATAAATGCCTAGAGAAAGTTAAAGCGATTAAAAATGGCACAATCAACAGCGCCATAGGATTTGACTGGGAATACCACGGCCCTATCAGAGGATTTGATCCAACCGCTGGGTTCCCAAGACCTATTACATTAACCTACGATGGTAAAATATTGCGCACCCATCAAGTTTCTTATCTTAATCAGATGCTTATCAAAATTAGGTTGCAAAACACTCTGCGGTGGCAATGTTCCCGATCTAAATGATGCTTTCACTGCATTCTCCATTCTGACCACCTGGGTAAATTCATCCAATATCACCTTTTCAAAACTCGGACTCAAGTTTATATTTCCTCCCTACTAGGTCCTTCCTTCAATAGCTCTTTTCTCCAATTTGCCTTATGAGGCTCTCTCTAGGAGAAAGAAGACGAAGACTTTAGAAGCTTTCACCAACTGGGTCGGCTCTCCGCAAACCTCGCTAGCGAATACATTTTTCAACATATCCATCATCCGACGCTGCAGATTGATCTCGGAGAAGAGGCACGTAATGGAAGAGCACTGGAAAAATGCCTTTTACGTCCTCAGCTGTATCAATCAATACGAGTTCCCCAGCTACCGGGTTGGTCAACGCATCGGTAGTACTATTTTGTCCACGCAAGATGTCAACAATTTGATGGATCGGAGAGACAGAGCCCTAGTCTATGGGGTCTTAAGGCCCCTGTGCACAGATAGAGCAGGCATGCCATTAGGTGATCGCGATGTTATCTATGCGCGTGTTCTTCTGTCACATCTCGCCTTCCAACTTCGATGCAATAGGCGTAGGGGAGTGTATCCCGTCCTAATCAACCTTGCCTGGTTCATAGTTGCCTTTGCTTTCTCGCTTGTGACCGCATTCGCCAATCTTGGCGACAACACCACTGCACATTCTTTGGCTCTGGGTATCTTTCTTTCTTGGCTCCCGGTTTTGGTCTGCGCTTCTGTTATTGACCGGAACCCTACCGCGGCGACAAGATGTAGAGTTCTTATAGAACGATGGCTTTACAATGTCAATTGTATCTTAGAATCCGATCATAACACCGAACCGGCATGGTGGCAACCCCGAGCTCAGAACTCCCTGATTATTAGCGACTTTGTCGGTCAGGGACGCCGTTTACGATACTGTGGCGTCGCCAGTGCGCTTCTGCATTGTGCAGAGCATGAAGAATATAATACAAGCGAGAAATTCTTAAAATATCATGAGCGACAATCGAAGCGCTTCCGGGAGACACTTACTACGCGGCCCCACTCATGGTGGGTGATCTGGATAGCTTCCTACGTCTTGGTCAACCTCCAGATTTTCCTTGCCTTCATTGTTGCATTTAATACGCCCACCATAGGCCTCGGGTGTCGATCTCTGCTATACCTTCTCTTCTTCCTAATCACCCAGGTTACCTCCGCTGTACAGGTCGCGTATCAAGAACCACCGCCATGGACGCGGTTAGTGACTGTATCGTTCAATGCGCTAGCTGTGCTCCTACTTTTAGCCATTATGATGCTACAGGTGACCAACGGGCTCGATAACTGCTACTGTAAAATCAGCTCTATGGGCACTGCTGGCTTCGGCGGCTACACCGACTTGCAGAAAGCGCAATTTTATAAGGATGCCTTCCACGTCGTCAGAACATGGGGATCCGCTGCTGCCTTTGGCTCGTTGAGCTGCCTGCTTGCTATCGTGTGGAGTTTGCGTATGTGGACAAAGAGCTCAGCGCTTTGGGCAGTGAACGAAGATCGGCAACATCCGCCAGAGCTAGATGCGAGGGTCGACATGATATGGCTGGTATGACATGTCTAGATTAATTCTACTAATAGAGAGCGTTACAACTGTATTCCGCACATTCGGACTATTATATGTGCTCGCCGGCTAGATTCATGTTTAACCCGTGGGCCATATTGTCGATCTGAAATCCGTGCGCAGATATCAGGAAAGAAGAACTCGTGTATTGATTGATCTATGAAAGAAAAGAGACTATATATACATGATGTTGGTGCAGGATCAGCGGCGGGGTACGTAATAGGGAGTAGGTGATCGAGCCAAGCAGGGGGTAGTGACTGACTCAAGGGGTAGGTAACTGAGTCGGGTGGCAAGACCACCTGATTCAGGTCGACACATATTGACTAAGACCTCGTCAATATCCACATTGCCCCATATTTCGCTGCTATCTCGCTGCCAGGGATGTATAGAAACGTACCGGTTTCAGTGTGTTTGAAACGTTTCAGCTGTGCGGGTTCATATGAAACTAAACCTTGTTTAGTTTAAGATGTTTTAAACCGTTTCATACGTTTAAGGTTTTCCCTCCCGGAACCTACAGCTATGTTCACGACCAGCTTCCACCCCCCCCTTAAGGCGAGCTGCGATTTTTGTACGCCATTTAATTTCGCTTAATCGCCACCAACTGTACATAGTAATTGTAGCGAACGCCTATGGCTGAACGCAAGGGCCATTTTGGTTTTCTGGGAGAACTGTCAACTCCTCCCTTTTAACGACTTGTTAAAGTTTCTTTCCTTCCCCTTTTGCCTACGCCTACG
>Ga0307507_10005675_pt1 | contig 20234 bp, 3 predicted proteins | sample 7_EM_MG_FD_207223 | JGI IMG/M metagenome (GOLD analysis project Ga0307507, IMG submission 207223) | Populus trichocarpa ectomycorrhiza microbial communities from riparian zone in the Pacific Northwest, United States - 7_EM | ecosystem: Host-associated > Plants > Roots > Unclassified | place...
ATTATCCTACTCTAGGTCCCCCTAAAAAATAGCCCCGATTTTTAGTATAAAACAGGCAATTTTGGTCCAAAATAGGCGTTTTTAGGTGGTATTTATGGCTTATTTGGCAGTATAATACGGTTGGTACAGTGTTTATGGTTATAGTATAGGTCGGTACGGTTTATAACAGGCTCTTATTAGTGGCAGTACGGTGCCAGCGTCAGGTAGTAGTACGGTACTAGCAATAGGTTCGGGTTCCATAGGCAAATTGGCACGGAGCTTATCAGTTTAGGTAGCAGTACAATATAAGCAATAGGGTCGGCCTAGAGAGCTATACTCTATCTAGCAGGGTACCTAGGGAGCGAGGCTCTACCTAGTCGTGTTTGGGTCGTAGGCTTATCAGCACAATGGGTTATTAGGGTCGTTTTATAGGCGTATCGGCACAAGTCTTGTTGGTCCGTAGGTATATCGGCACGGAGACTTATCAGATTCGTACGGCAGTAACAGGGCCAGGTTGGTAGGACAGCAGTACAATACTAGCGTGAGGGTTTGGGTTTGGGTCGTTATACAGTAGGGTGCGAGCCATATAAGGTTAAACCGGAGGGGCAGTAACGTGCTTATTTAAAATCGGTAGCAGTAGGGTGCAAGCCAGGTCATCTTATAGGCGTAACGGCACGAGGTCTTGTCGGTAGGTCCATATATAAATTAGCGCGGAGTCTTGTCATACCAGATCAGAGCCCTAACGTCCTAGTCTACCTGCAGCTAGCAGCTCCTGTTCCTACCCTCACAAGGCGTAGAAAGGCATACTCCGCAACCAGTAGCCCTAGGCCCGCTAGGTACGTAGAAATGGGATCCAATATAGTGTTACGGAGTAGGCACGAGCCGGGATACAATGCACTAAACGAGGTAGTAATTAAGAAGGCTACGTACACGTAACTATACGTAGTTAATACAAAGACATTAGATGAAGAAGAAGAGTCTTTATATGCCAGGTACGGGTATAAATAGGGGCTGTAGGGGAACGTGCGTAGGTGTCTCAGGACGAACGTGAGCACGGGTTAAGAACGTCAAAGACGCGCAGAGACGTGAGAACGAGTGAGTCCCGTAACACAACCATACTCTAGTATTTTCTGATATTGTCCTTACTAGTAGTTTCTTAATTGGCTATAAGCTTAATTAAGTGCTTTATGGATATTAGTAAGGTATTAGCTTTTTATAATCCAAAACGTTTAAGAGCTTTAATAAGGCAGGCTTGCTGTAAGAGTGTAATCTTCTTCTTTGTTTAATCTCTCGTGACTATTATACCTAAGTAAAAGCTTACTAGCCCAAGATCTATTATTTAGAAGGCTGCTTTAAGTTCTACTTTTACTTAATTAACTATTGCTATATCCTTATAGATAATCTTAGTATCGTTAATATAGGCAGAAATAATTAAACCTTTCCATCCTTTACTGGGGGCGAATATACTATAATCCGCGTGTAGATGGTAAAGTCCAAGTTTTTCTAGTAGAAACTTTGAGAGCGTCTTATACTAGATTTAAGGTGACTATTTTAGTCTATAGAGGGCCTTCTTAAGGCGGCAGACTTTACTAGCTTCTTTGTAGCCTTTTAGTATAATAACATAAAGTTCTTAATTAATTAGTCCATAGAGAAAGGCGGTTTTAATATCCATCTATTCAATTTTAAGGTTATAGTAGGCAGCAATCGCAAATAGAGCCCTAAAAGCCATAGGTTTTACTACTGTAGCAAAGGTCTAGTTATAATCAACACCGTACTGCTATAGATATCCCTTAACAACCCATCTAGCCTTATAGCGGAGGATCTTGCCATCATTTCCCTTTTTAACTTTAAATACCCATTTACTAGCAAAAGGCTTATAAGGAGGCTTAAGGGAGGCAAGGTTAATAAGTTCCTATATCTAGTTCTTAATTAGAGACCCTACCTCCTCTATTATTGCTTTTATCCATCCTTTGCTATTTAGGCCGTTGATTGCTTAGTTATACGTATAAGGCTCATCTTTGTTAATTAAGGTAGTAGATATATACGTTTTGAGATCGGGTGAGCCAGTATATTAAATATGGCCGGCTAGTAGAGCCATAGGATTAACCGCGTCGCGATTATTTAAGTAAGGGTTTTAAGGTGTAGATTAAGGAGGAAAGGTAGATAGAAGGGCTATTAGTTCGTCGCCTATTTCATTATCCCAGTTACTTAGTAGCTTATTAATATTATTAGCCCATTAGTTAAGGCTTTGGTCTATACCTATAAGGCTTATAAGAAAGGCAGTAGGGTTACTTAGTAGGTTAACTCTTAACATCTAGCGGCCTAATTAAGTAGTGGTTATAGTAAGGTTTTTAGGCAGAGACTTAAGCCTATAGGGTAAGCTATCGCGACCTTCCTTTTAATTAATTCTTCGTTATCTTTTTCTTAATAGAGGCTTCGGCTAAGAAGTAGTAGTATCTTCCCTCCCTTGCTTATTAGACGAGTTAATGGATTCTTCCATAAATATAGTAGTAGTTTTTAAGCTAATATCGCCTTCGTAGATTTTAATATCTTTAAGACGCTTAATCTTCTGTTTATCTAGTAGCCAAACGCAATAGATTATCTTACTATTATAGCCAATTAGAACACCCTTCTTTGCTTATAAAGCGAACCTAGCTAATTTTACATAATCTTCTTTGGCTATAAGGGAGTAGACAGTAGATCCTAGAGCCCTTAGATAGTATACTAATAGAGGTTTACCCTTAAGCTTTTTATAAGGTAATATGCTATTAAGAAGAGCTCTTATAGGGCGTCTGTTTTTAATATATATAGCTATAAGGAGTACGTCAGGCCATAGAAAGTCTGGTATATTACCAGCAAGGATTATTAAGCGGGTAATCTTAGTAGAGGTTTACTGTAAGCGCTCTACTACTCCGTTCTCTTCCTAAGCGTATAAGGCGGTAGGTTTAAATTCTATACCTAGATTGTCTATCCAGGTGGTTGCTTTCTTGCTATAGAGCTCTGCTCTATAGTTAGTATAAATTCTAGTAATTTTAAGGTTAAATTTAGTATAGATCTAATTATAGTACCTTTATAAAATACCGAACTACTCGTCCTTTATACGGACGGTATAGACTATAGTAAATCTTATATAGTCGTTAGTAAAAGATACGTAGTATCTTTCGCCTTTAAAGCCAATGGGGGTAATAGGTCCCACTAGATCCGTATAGATAAATTAAAACAGTTATATAGCTCGTTCCTAGGGCGTTCTATTATACCTCTTTCTGGCTTTAGATTAAGCGTAGGACTTATAGTATTTATTACTAATATTATTAAACTTAATACCAAGTTTACTTAGGTGATATTTAAGGTTACTATAGTTAAGGTAGCTAAATCGGTAATACTAAATAGGTAGGCTTTTGTTATTTTTAATTATCTAAAGGATTAATTCTAACAAGTAGCTATACTGCCGGATTAGGTAGAGTTATTAAACTTTAGGTGCGTATCCTATTACCTTATTATTGCATTTAAGTTCGTAAGTCTTATTATTGTGACGGTTCGTCTACATAGCTACCATCGAGGCGTCGTCGGTCACGGATCAACGTTGCCCCAACGTTGCCCCGACGACCAAACATGTACATAGTCGTCTACCGCGCCCCTTTCTTTGAGCCCTTACCTTAGTCTATTCATAATATAGCCCCTTATTGTTGCTTAATCTATCGGATCGCTCCTATGGAAAGCTAGCCGTGATATTAGACTAAGGTCTACCTTAACTAGCCTATAGAGGCGACATAATACTAGGTCCAACGGTTAAACGCGTAGCCAGACAGAGAGCTGTTCTACCACTATAACTATAGACCAATTAACCCTCTAAGCCCTACTTGAGGCAGGCAATTGCGACAGCGGATTAAGCAGCTAAAAGAAGAGACTGCAGCAATTAGATTAAAAGGATTACCCTAATTATAATCTTAGTAGCAAGAGTTGCCTAAGAAAGCAAAAGAGATACTATAGCAAAAAGGAGCGCGTTAAGACCTAGCGCGCTAGAGATAGCTACCGACCTAACGCTGGCAGCATGTAAGGAACCCATAGACGCGTTACTTGAGCCGCCGGAGCTCCAACCATACTACGGCGAGACGGAGCTCGCGGATAATATAAAGAGCAAATAGGACCGTCTTATGGCGCAATTGGAAGACGACGAGAACCCTATATACTTTAAAATGGAAACAAAGAGAAAGTACACAGCCGTAACCACCTAAAGCCTAGCTGCAATCCCTATAACCAAACTTGTAGAAGAGCTGAAGCTCCAGGGAATATAAAGAAAGGCAATGGAACAGCAGATCGCTATGCTATAGCATCTTATAAATAACCACGCGCATAAGGCCCTTAATGGGAAAGAGGAGGCCAAGGCAAAGATAGCGGAGCTTAAGGAGCACTTAAATAACAGGACAGACAAGCTCCGCAAGGCCAATTAGAAGATATTAAGGATGGGCCGTAAGGTTACTATACAAGCCCTAGATCGGGAAGACAGTAAGTAAGAAAGCATACTATCACAGACAATACAAGAAGGGACACCACTCTCTCAGATAAGCAGTATTATGGGCTTAGGACGCACAGCAAAGTTTCCAGACCCACCTACGCTAATAGATGGGAAAGAGCCTACCTATTATGCCTAGAGCGGCTATATATAAAACAAGCTTCAATCTAATATAGACTAGTTCTATTAAGACAACCCAGATCAGGAAGAGGATGTAAAAGTAGCGTATATTAAGACATATATAGGAGGCAAAGCTTACAACCACCTCTTACCCTACCTAGAGGCAGAGCGCGATGCAGAACGCAACCCTACCAGCAAAGAAGTACTTAAGTTCCTAGAGAATATCTTTAAGGACCTAGATCGCCATATCAAGGCCCAGTAGGAACTTAAAGGCCTTAAGATACCATACCTAGGAGACTTTAATAATTTCCAATTTAACTTTATACGGCTAGCAAATATCTTAAGGATGCCACAAGACCAGTGGAAAGAGGAGCTTTATAATAAGCTTTATAATAGCCTACGCGTCTAAATAGAAGTTAAGGTGGCAGACAAAGACTATAACTTCTAGGCCTATTACAAAACTGCCCAACAGTACGCCCAAGGTCTAAAGTAGACAGGTAAGAAGCAAAGTAACCGCAGAGTAGCCTAGGCTATTAAGAGAGCTTCCACTAGGGGCGCTAAAGAGACTAAAGGTCCCCCCCCCTCCTAGCAGCCTCTAACTCTAGCACTAGCTACAAAAGCGCCAGTTACCTGTTTTAACTATGGCAAGTAAGGACACTACTCTAATAACTACCTAGCGCTAAAGAAGACGGAAGCTAAAGTAATTAACTAAAGTAAAGAGTATAAGATAGTTACTAACTTATTAGAATTGGAAAATAAGCAGCTTTAGGAGAAGTCTCCTACCTAGAGCAGATTAGAGCAATTAACACAGCGCCCATACAGCTAAAGGAAATCTTAGGAGGCGTAGCCCTTATAACACTATACAGGATCGCGCTAGGCGGCGTGGCTCTTAATATAATAAGCCTACTTAACTCTAGTGCGGGCGAAGAGGCTTTTATACACCATAAGCTACTGCTAATTATTAAGTAACAACTGCAACCAAAGCTCTATAAGATTGAAGGATAAGAAGTTACTGTGTCCGGCTATAATAACTAGCAGATAGATATAATTAAATAGCTCTTTAGGGCTAACCTAGTTATAGATAGCCAATAAGTCCCTACATAGTTCCTATTCTGTAATACTAGCCGCCATAATCTTCTTATTAGCTATAGGTAGTTTAAGAAAACTAGGGCCCTTATTAATTGCAAATACTAGGTTTTAGTATAGCAAACTAAGAGGAACTACTATAGCAGGCAGGACGTAATCATACTAAGAAAGGAGCTCCTATCCCCACCAATCAATAAGGATTACTAGAGAGACGTAGATTAAAGAGATGTATTGCTAGACTAAGAGCCTAGGCCTACCCCCTAATATATCCTTAAACATATAGTCGCAATTAGAGAGCTCCAAGAGAAGAAGCCCCCTACTAAAATTAAACCAGAGGGGTAAGCTAGGCTAAAGCAAACCAAACGGACCTTGTACGACTATAAGTATACTTAGAAGATCGATACCCAAGATATAATTAGAAAAATAGAGGACCAGCTCCACCCTAGGCTAACTTCACCATTAAAGCCGAGAGCAAGGAGGCTTTTATCTACTAGGGAGTTTAGAGCAGCAGATATTACGCTACTTAAGGCAAGAAACTTCTTATAAGGAGCAAAGCGCAAGGATATAGTAATTAGATATACTAGTCTCTACAAGATAGACCAGTTAATAGAGGATAGGAAGGGACAAGACGCCCTACCTAATAACAATAAGGAACTTCGCCAGCTTATCTATAAAAAGCTGCCACAGCCCTACTAAGAATATACTAATAGCTTCTCAAAGGCTATATCTAATACACTACCACCATATCACAAGGGAGTGGACCACAATATTATTCTTAAAGGCAACAGCCGCAATCTAGCCCCAAGCCCACTATATAACATATTGCTAGAGCAGCTAGAGCTTATTAAGGCCTACCTACAGGAGCACTTACAGAAGGGGTTCATAGCACTAAGTAATGCACCCTTTATAGCTCCGGTCCTATTTGCCAAGAAGCCTAGAGGGGGGTAGCGATTCTACATTAACTTTTAAAAGCTTAATGCAATTACCAAGAAGGACCGCTATCCGCTGCCATTAATTAAAGAAACGTTGACCAGGCTATTAAGAGCTAAAATCTTTACTAAGCTAGATATTCAGCAGGCTTTCTACCATATACGGCTAAAGGAAGAGGTAGAGAAGTTAACCACCTTCTATATAAGGTATAGATTATATAAGTACCGCGTCCTACCCTTCGGACTATGCAACGGCCCTGCATCCTTCTAGAGGTTTATCAACAGCGTCCTTTTTAACTACTTGGACGATTTCTATACAGCCTATATAGACAACATCCTAATCTATTTAGATAACCCACTAGAGCACAAAATCCATATTAAGAAGGTCCTATAGAGGCTTTAAGAGGCAGGCCTATAAGCGGATATTAAGAAGAGCGAATTCAGCGTTACCAAGACAAAGTTCTTAGGCTTTATTATCAGCACTAATAGGATCACTATAGACACTAATAAGCTAGCTACAATTAGAGATTAGGAGCCCCCTACCTCCGTAAAAGGAGTGTAATCCTTCCTAGGGTTTTATAACTTCTACTAGGCCTTCCTAAAGGATTACGGCTGAGTTACATAACCGCTTAGTAAGCTTATAAAGAAGAAAGCATAGCACCTACTAGGGGAGGAAGAGCTCGAAGCCTTTAAGCAAGTTAAGGCCCTTATGCTATTAGGCAGCGTAATAAAGCACTACTCACCGTTCTAAGACACCCGTGTGGAGACTAACGCGAGTGATAGAGTAGTAGCTAGGGTGCTAAACCAGCTACAAGACAATAAGACCTGGAAGCCAGTAGCCTTCTTCTTAAAGACGATGTCCCCTAAAGAGATGTGGTATAAGATCCATAATAAAGAGATGCTAGCAGTGATAAGAGGCCTATAGGAATAGCGAGGTCACCTTATCAGCCTCCAGCGTACACCCTTTATAGTAATTACGGACCATTAAGCCCTTAAGTACTTTACAACCAAGAGGCTGCTAAATCTACAGTAGGCCCACTAGACAGACCTACTAGCTAATTTCCATATGCGGATTACCTATAGGCTAGGTATAGCGAATATAGTGGCTAATACCCTATTATAAAAGCAAGAGGACCTAAAGACGCAGAAAGAGAAGAACGTAGCCATATGCACTATATACTTAATTAACCCCGCCCTTACAATTGCTACACTAGAGGCAACCTCTGAGGACCCCCCAGTTGCAGTAAATTACAAATAGCAGCTATACGAGCTAGTTGATTAGATACTCTAGGCCAACCAAACTAGTAAGTTGCTAGTAGGGCTACGTTAGCTAGCTGAGCAAGACCAGAAGGGCTAGAAGCTCTAAGGAGGACTACTTACCCACTTTAGCAAGCTAATAGTCCCTAATACTAACTGCCTCCATACCTACCTCATTATAGAGGTACACTCTCGCCAGGTAACCGCTTACTTAGGCAAAACAAAGACTAGGAAACTTATAGCAGACCAATACTATTAGCCAGGACTACCCTCAGACTGCAATACCTATATAAGAAACTGCAGGGCCTATAGGAAAACCCATATACCTTAGGACAAAACCCTAGGCCTGCTACACCCCCTACTAATTAGTAAACGCTGCTGGCAGCACATCTCTCTTAATTTTAAGTCCTTCCTAATAGATAAAAAGGGCTTCAACAACGTCTTTATAGTTATTAATCAACTAGGCAAGAGAGCCTTCTTACTACCCTGCTATAAAACTGCCACTATAGCTAACGCAGCAAACCTATACTACCAACACGTCTAGCGCGTGTACGGCCTCCTAGAGACGGCTATATTAGATTAAGGACCCTAATTTATCTTAGCCTTTACAGACGAGCTATATAAACTAACCAGTGTTAAGTAAAAGCTCTCTACATCCAGTCACCCACAAACTAATAGTAATACAAAGGTACTAAACCAGTACATTAACCAACGCTTAAGGCCCTTTATTAACCACTACTAGGATAATTAGTTAGAGCTCCTCCCCTATATAGACTTTGTACAGGTAATCTTACCACACAAATCTACTGGCTTTACACTATACGAGCTAGAGCTAGGATTTAAGCCAAGGCTTCACTTTAACTGGGAGAAACGTATATAAGCAACCTTAACACCTTATAAGAAGCTAACACAACAAGAAGCTTAGGCTTTTATACATAGGACCTAGGACGCAGTTAAATAGGCAAGAAACAACCTAGCAAAGGCCTAAAAGCGGCAGATAAGGTAAGCTAATAGGCACCGTCACAAACCAGACTTTAGAGTAGGTAATCAAGTATACGTTACTAGAAAGGGCTAGGCTACCAACCAACTAAGTATTAAGCTAGATAGACAGCTTATAGGGTCCTACAAGATTCTAGGCATAAAAGGACACTTATACATCATCAACCTACCCCTAAATATAAAGATGTTAAACATCTTCCATGCCAATTAACTATAAAAGGACCCAGATAACCCCCTACCGGGCCAAAACAGGGAGCTAAAGGAGCCAGTTCTAATTAATAGCGAGCCGGAGTATGAGATTAATAAGATTCTTGCTAGTAGAACCTACCACAGAAGGCTACAGTATAAGGTTAACTGGGTAGGCCACGACCTGGACAACACCTAGTATAACGCAGACGACTTTATCGGCGCCCCCTATAAGATTAAGACGTTCCACGACAAGAGACCCCATAATGCCAGACCACCCATACGGCTGCTGTAATGGCTAGAGGTGTATTACAAGGACGTAGATCTAGAGCCCTTAAAGGAAGACAATAAAGCAGAGAAGAACGGAAGGGCAAGACGGACAAGGAGAGCCTGACTACGAGGATCAAGGGCGATCCTCCTGGCTTAAAGGGGGGTGATGTAACGGTTCGTCTACATAGCTACCATCGAGGCGTCGTCGGTCACGGATTAACGTTGCCCCAACGTTGCCCCGACGACCGAACATGTACATAGTCGTCTACCGCGCCCCTTTCTTTGAGCCCTTACCTTAGTCTATTCATAATATAGCCCCTTATTGTTGCTTGATCTATCGGATCGCTCCCACGGAAAGCTAGCCGTGACATTTATTAAAGAAGACGCCTATTTCCTTAAGTTGGCTTCTAGATAGTAGGTTTACTAGTAAATATAGTATATAAAGAACATTGTATAGAGTAAGCGTACTTCTATGACTTTTATTAGGGAGTGCGGTTTGTATAAAGATAAATCCTTTGCCTACTAATTAAGCTCTATAGGGACCAACTATATCTAATAAGGTACTATCACTAACGTAGTTAAAGAGAAGTTTACAATTCTTACAACAGTAGACGGTAGCAGCAGTATTATAGATAAAGTCGTACCTACTTAGTTAGGCTTGTACCACCGTTGCTGCAAGCTCGCGTTATAGATTTACTTCATTTTTAACTTAATTAGAGTGTTTATTAAGCTAAATAGGCGGCCTAGTCCTCTGCTTCTTCCTTATATAGATTCTATCACCAATTCTCTATAGTGCATTTTCTAGGTTTCTCTCCTAGTAGTCTTCTTCGGAATACGTAGTTCTGTTATACTTTATATAGTTAGGGTACTTACACGTTTTTACTAGTATAATCTTTCTCTTTATAGACGTTCCGTTATTTAAACGTGCTACTAGTATAGTAGAAGCTTCTTAATTAAGCTTACTATTAAAGACAATAAGTTCCTTACCTAAGGCTTATAGGTTAGTGTTTTTCTGCATCCAATTTATTTATTAAGTTATTTTAAACTAAGTATAGTTAGTAAAGCTAACTCCGTGCAGAAGGGCCGCTTAGGTAAGAATTTCATAGTTAATAGGTTAGTCTATTTTAATAAGGTGATTAAGGTTTAATATAATATAGGAGATAAACTCCTCTATATTCTTAAAATCTTAAACACGTTTAGTAAAGAAGGTTGCTATAATATTGGTAACAGCTACTAGATTAAGATCCTTAAAGTATTCTTTTAGAGCCTTCTATTTCTTAAGCGCTTATCTAGTATTTAATATAAACGGCTTATAGATATCGCTAACGTTCTAGTTAATAAAACCGGCTGTATAGGCTAGCTGTTCCTTATATTTCTATAAGGGATATTATTGCGATCACCTTGGGTTGCCCTTAGGACAACCCCCAGACACCCCTCGGACGTCCGTCAGTCACGTGCCGGAGGCACGTGCCCGTAGTATATAGTCTCCACGATCCCTAAGGCCTCACCTCCTTAAGGATTCGTCTCTCTTACCAATCTATCCTGTTCTATAATCGTATCCTTATAGCCCCCTGTCTACAAAGTCCCCTTACATTTAAATCCTTCCTACTCCATTTAGAAGGGCAGCTGGCTTTAAGAACCAGATTATTTATTTATATCTTTTATTTACATCCACTATCCTCCCTTAAAATCTTGTAATAACCTAAATAGAAACTCTATAAACACCTTATAGAAAGCCGTCGCGCTAAGGCAGGAAGGTCCCTCTAACAGTAAGAGATTATAATAATATAAACCTCTAGGCAAGACGGCTAAACAAGCCCTAATACCTAGATGCACTAAGAGCTCAAAGACTTTTACACACCTACGGTTACCAGCAACGCGGAGGAAAACGCAGATACCCTCTATAACGGTTACAACACAGCTAGAAAGCAGCCGGAACCCCTCTAGCCCTACTTAGGCTAATTAGAAGATTAAGCGCCAGATATAACCCTAAAATCTTCCCCTAAACTAGAAATGCCAGAGGAATATACTAACGCGCCTAATTAGGGACCCAACCGGAACCCTCCCAAAAGACCACCGGCCTATAATTAGTATAGTAGCGGCGCACAGACTGCTTATAAGCTAAGCGAGCCTACCCCTTTAGGCAATTTAACCTAACTACTAACTTAAGACTTAAGCCTTGTAGGGAAACCTATATTAGCTACTAGTACTAACACTACCTCTATAGCTGGAGCTTCCCTAGGCCTAAGGTCGGAAAGTTAAAAGCCCTACACCAATTTTCTCTAAGGAGGATATTAGGAAGCTGCCATAAGGCTCTTAAAAGCCATATAGGAAGGAGCTACTAATAAACATATTAGAAACCTCTAGGGGCAGATCTAGATCTAGCAGAGCTTAATCCAAGCTAGACAAAATCTTTTACAACCTAACTAAGGCTAAGGGCCTCCTAGGGGATACCTAGTACCTACCTAAGGAGGTGTGGAAGACTTAGAGAGGTATTTACGCAATAAATAGAAAAAGAACATGGACTAACTAGCTAAGGCCTCTAGTAGTTTAGAACTCCGCCAGAGACCCAACGCCTAATAGTTAAACAATTAGGTTTGTAAAATAGATAATTTCTTTAAAATACTAATAATATAAGATAATACCAAAGAGCGTACCTATTAGATTATTAGTAAGATTAAATATTAATCCCTAAACCAGATTGTACTAAATCAGCTTAATAAAGAGCAAATTATTATATAGCCGCAGCTGTAAACCTTCCTAAAGAAGTGGACTTAAGATCCGCATATTATACAATATAATTACGCAGAACTATTCTGGAATAGGATATAGCTTAACCGCCACAATTTCCGCTAGTTTATAAACTTTATAGAAACTTATGCTTAACTAATAGATTTAGAGCCCTTTAAAAACGAGGATAGTAGTATCCATAAAAAGGAGAAAATTAGATTTATCTAGGCTAGAATTAAGCTAGTAATTCGTAATAAAATAAAGCGCGTGGAAGCCCTATCGCGGATTACTATATATGCGGATTTCGAACGAGCGGTTCTAAATGCTAAGGATGCGGTAAGGAACCAGACCTCTTCTGGTAAGAAGCTAGGGGGTAACTAGAAACACGGGCACTCTAGTAGTAATATAGGGCAGACCCAAACTTTAAAGAAGCTGTTCTTAAAGAGAAATCCAGAAGGGTTAAAGTTAGGGACCTTAAGTAATGGGAAAGACTCCTAGGGCCAACCTAATACCTATCCGGCACCCTTATAGGAACACTCTAAAAAGTTAAGAGAAAACTTCTCTAAAGGTAAACCTAATTAGAAAAATAAGCAGGGTAATAACCGCACTAATAATCTAAAAAAAGAAAAGCCCTAGTTACGGACCTCTCCTAGCTGCAACTAGGGTAAGATACGGAAGGAAAGACTCTCCATATTGCTATTAAGCTGGAAATAGTACTCCCTATAGGCGAGGTACGTCAGTTCTAAGTACTATATAACAGCGGCACCGAAATCAATCTTATATAATATAATTTGGTAAAAGAGCATAAGCTTATCCTATTGCTAAAGTGGCGGAAACCTATTATAGGGTTCCTAGATAAGCATTAGATTAAACTACACAGTGCCTATAAGCTTATAGTGTTAGTGGCCAATATACATAACTATACCAAAGTAGTCAGCCTGCAACCCTTCTGGGTAGCTAACTTTATAGGCTATAACCTTATTCTTAGATATCCTTAGCTTACGGAAGCAGATTTTAAGATACGCTTTAAGACAGGAGCCTTTAAATAGTAGAATAATAAAAAATCGGAAGGGTGTATTTTACTAATAAGCTTAAAAGATATCCTAGAAGATATAGCTCTAGAAGAAATAGTATACGCCCTATACCTAAAGAAGTATCAGATCCAACCCCTATTCTATAGCAAGATGGGTATAGAGCCTAGTATAGGCGATAACCCTTCCATAACGGATACCCTATAGAGAACTACCAGACAGGTTACGGAGACACTGCAGAGAGGCGGCGATCTTAAAGATCCCACGAGATACTTCTACCGCCATAGGTTACTCTAGCTCAAGCAATACATAGAGAGTATACTATAATACCTTAAACGCTGTATTAAAGAGTTCCCTACCCTTTACTAGCTACCGCATAAAACTATCTAATGTATAGTGGCAACTATGTACAAACAGCCACTATAGCGCGTGACGCTGCCTATAAGTATTCTAAGGGACCTCCGGGACCTACCTAATAATAACGCAGAGGATAAACGCGACCCCAATTTATTAAATATCCCAGCAGGCCTAAGGGACTTACTAAGGGTATTTTTAGGCAGGTAAGCAAAAGTCCTTTAGCGGAACTTGGAATACAATTATATAATTAATCTAAAAGAAGATAAATAACCGCTAAACCTTCCTATCTATAACCTCTCTTGCAAAGAGCTTAAGATCCTATAGGAGTACCTTAACGGCTTACTGGAAAAGGGATGGATATAGCCTAGTAAATCGCTAGTAGGCGCGCCAATTCTCTTTATCCTAAAACCAGATGACTATAAGGCTATGCGTAGACTATTACGGTCTTAATAAAATTATAATTAAGAACTATTACCCACTACCACTAGTTAGTAAAATGCTAGATTAACTATCTAGGGCGAAGATCTTTACAAAGCTAGACCTACAAGACGCCTATTATAGGCTCCGTATTAAAGAAGGGGATAAGTAGAAGACCGCTTTTAAAACCCAATACAGCCACTTTAAGTATATAGTAATGCCTTTTAGGCTAGCTAATGCACCTGCAATATTTTAATTGTATATTTACAGAGCCTTAGGGGGACTAGTTAACCGCATATATATTATCTATCTAGATAACATTCTAATCTACTTAAAAGATAAGGATTAGCATAAGTAACATATCCACAAAGTGCTAAAACACTTAGATAATTGGGGCCTCTACGCCAAGGCGTTAAAGTATATCTTTAATACTAAGCAGGTTGAGTTCCTAGGGTATATTATAACGCCTATAGGTATAGTTATAGACCTAGTACGGGTATAGATAATCTAAGAGTGGCCGGAGCTAGAGAGCTACTGGGATATTTAAGTATTCCTAGGATTTGCTAATTTCTATAGGCGCTTTATCTATAACTACTTAGATATCGCCCAACACCTATTTAACCACATTGCTAAAGCTTCCCAAGACCCGGCCTAGAAGGCAAAATGCTTAAAGGCAGGAAGAAAGAAATTTAAAAAAGGACTAACCAAATAGTATAAACCATGGACATAGCCCGGAAAGGTATAGGAAGCCTTTTAGGAACTATATATAAAGTTTATAAAAGCTCTACTATTGCGGTATTTTAACCTAGATTAGCTACTAATAATAGTTACTAATATATTAAATTTTGCCCTTATTGGTATCCTACTGTAACCTAATAGGCATCCAGACGCTATCCAGCTCCACTAGAGACTAGTAGTATTCTATAGCAGAAAATTCCAGGGACCTAAAGTTAGGTATTATACCCATAATAAGGAACTGCTAGCCATAGTTAACTGCTTTAAATAGTGGCGATACTACCTTAAGCACGGAAGCTATACCACTTGTATACTCTCAGATTATTATAATCTACGCTACTTTATAACTATAAAGGAGCTTATACCTTAATAAGCCAAATGGGTAGAGGAGCTTACGCGATTTAACTTTAAGATTAAATATAAGCCAGGGGAAAATAACCCTGCTAACGGACCGTTACGACGGCCAGACTATGCCAAAGGCTTTAAAACGGGAGAAGGAAAATAAATAATAGACATTTTACTCCCTATATTGCAGAATAAGCTCTGGGTGTAAGATACTTAAGCACCTATAGCTCTAAGTACTAAGTCTTAGGCGGTGCAAACCCTATTAGCTTCTATTAACATTCTAGCTAGTACCTGGTCCATGGCCGACAAGGGTCTAAATATACCTAGACAGGACGTCCCTAATATAACTTTAGAACCTAGTAATACACCACTAATTACTAAGCTATCCCCTTAAACTAATAGCGAAGCTAAAGAGCAATTGGAACTTAGAGCCCTATAAAAACCAAAGGACTTTAACCTTATAGCAGCCTTCCTAACACACGCGCACTAAGAAGTTGTAAGATCTATAGTACCATCTAGTCTTATACTTAGAGCAGTATAAGGCGAAATAGCTTTTACCTAGGAACTATCCAAAAGGTTAACAGATCTCATCTATAAGATGCAATAAAGGGACGCCTCCTATGCTATCTTTAATACGGAAATAGACTGGAAATATAATAGAAAGGAAGCTACTAGGCGTTACTATTAGGAACTAGACCTAATAGGCTTACTACGTAGATATAGCAAGGTTTAGGTGCTATAAGAAGCAAATCTATAACAGAAGATCCTTATAAGGAATTATAATAATCCTTTAAGCGGCCACTATAGTCAAGCCAAGACAGTGGAATTACTTTAACGCAAATACTACTGGCTAAAGCTTAAGCAGAAAGCAAAGGAGTATATTAGCCACTGTAAAAAGTGTTAAGTATATAAAATCTAAAGGCACAAGCTATAGGGTTTACTTAAATTAGTTCCCCCCGCTAGTAAGCCATAGCAATATTATGCTATAGACTTTATTACGGATCTCCCACCCTTAAAAGATGGGCAAGGACGAATATACAATTCGGTCCTAGTACTTATTAATAGGTTTTTAAAGTATGTCTAATACCTTTCCGTTAATAAGACAATTAATATATAAGCGCTTACTAGCCTAATTAAGGAGAAATGCTTTCTTAAAGTAGATTAGCCACACTCTATTATTACTAATAGGGGCAGCGTCTTTATAAACCAGTACTGGTTGGATCTATGCTTTCATTTAAAGATAGACCACCACTATAGTACAGCTTTCTATCTATAGATAGATGGGCAAATAAAACGCCAGAATTAGGAACTGGAGTCTTATCTATAAATATATTTAAACTACCAGCAAGACAATTAGTATAAGCTACTTCTATACGCGGAGTACGCTTATAACTTAAAGCAACATTTATCGCATCAGTTTGCACCAATCCAGATTGCCTATAGCATCCAACTATTAGGATTTGATGGTATACCCAATAATTACTGGCTAAGGCCGCATAATTAATTATAGGATCCTACTGGGAAGTCCAAGGATATCTACTAGAGAGTACAAGGATACCTTAAGGAATAGAAGAAGTAATAGAAGCATATAAAGTAGAGCCTATAAGATACGCAAGAGTAGTAGAGACTTTGGTACAACCGCAAATACTAGGATAAGCATTTTGGCGTAGGCGATAAGGTTCTATTATGTTTAACAAATATCAAGACCCGTTAACTATTAAAAAAGCTTAATGTAAGATACCTAGGTCCCTTCTAAATTAAGAAATGAATTAGTAAGCTAGCCTACTATCTCTAGCTACCCCTATCTATAGCCTGTATGTATCTAGTATTTTACGTAAATCTACTAGAGCTATGGCACAGACTACTATTAAAAAAGAACTTCCATCTAGGCCCAATTAAACACCCTAAAGTGGTGGGCGAGCGATACAAGGTTAAAGCTATACTATGCTATAAGTCTGTCAAGAACAAGCTTTAATATAAAGTTAAATAGCTAGGCTGGCCCGCTAAGGACTCTATATAGAAACTAGAGGATTACCTTAATTATTATAAAGATATTCTAAAAGAATATTATTATTATTCATTGCTTAACGTCCGATTCGGATCCCTGTTAGGCCCACGCGGACTACTCCTTATATATATGTGGGGAGAAAACTCTATTTGAGAAAACCCCGTGATCCGTCTCCCCGCCTTTTGGGGCTCGCTTGCAAGTCGCCTACGAGTCACCAGTGGTGCTCTACTACCTTACTTTTTAACCTCCTTGGGAACCACTACTGCCGTAACAAACCTACGGACGCGCTAGTATTACACACTGTACTCTACTCCTATAGAGTTATTAGGGGGCGCCTGTTACTTGCCCCTTTACCTTCTATTGCTATTTCCTTTGAAACCCGGAACTGGTCTAGCATATTTTGGCCAATAAGCCACCGGGTAGCCGCCTTGAGGCCTTTCTGTGTTGAGAGCAGTGTATTATAGTTTTCTGTGCCAGCTGCTGAGAGCATTGCTTCTTGGCCGGTGCGTAAGGGGCATAACAGTATTACGTGTTTTGGTGTCTGTCTTGGCCAGCCACATTCGCACCTCGGGCTACCTACTGGGACACCCACCCAGTGAAGCCAATCTTTTAGTCCTATTCTAAAAGAATATTAGGACTAAGGTCTATAATCTATAAATTATAGAAAGCGCCCTAATACTACAGTGTTATCGCAACCTATAAAGAAAGCTCGTAGTAGGCCAAGAGAGGCCCTAAAGAATAAATAGGTTAAATTGGATATAGAATAGACAAGCTCCAGAAACTATAAAGATTAATTAGGGCTACGGCTTAAGATAGGACAGGTCCTTAGCCTTTTTACATATATAGCATAGAATTAATAGGGTATTTTGCTAGAATTGCATTTCTATTTATTAGTCTATATTAGGAACAGTGTTCCTATGCCTTTCTAAATACCTTACAAGGCCTTCCTAAGCACCAATTAAGATTCTTAAGTGCTACTATATACAAGAGCCAATCCTAAATTCTATAAGTCCAAACCATAAATGCCTAATCTAAAAAGCCACTATGCCTTATCTTTAGGAGCAGGATTAGTATCTATCGGCCCTCTAAGCAATAGCTAACGGGAATGAGATCCCTTTATAGGTGTACAAGTAGGCATAAAAATAGGGGCAGGACAATAAGGTATAGATAGAGCAGAGATTCTTAAACGCTTAATACTAATATTAGGTCCAAACCAATACTAACAAAGCTCTTAAGGCGTTAGCTTATAGTTAATAAAGACACGCTTAAGCCCAGAATAAACAGAGATGTTAGCTAGCTAATATAGTCTAAAACTACCAAGACCTTGCTATAGTAACTATCAGTTACCTATCTACTAAGTACCTAGAGGGTAACCTACCTAATACCGCATTATATTATGCTCTTTCAAAACTTAATGTGTATGCGCAAACTCCTTTTTATAGTAAAAAGCAACCTTCTTCTTATTACCCCCATCCTTTACCCTATCCTTAGTATACCAACCTTGCTCCCTTATTAGGCGTTGCTGGCTGGCTTGCTAGAAATTATAGGCGGTGTAAATAGCTGTGGTATAGTCTTAAATTCAACCTAGACGTTTAGCATTAGCGCTAAAATAAGAGAGAGCCTGGGCGATGTAATAGTTAAGGATATTAAAGGATTGTCGCCATTTAGGCCCAGGCTATATTAAAGCCTAAAGTTAGCAATAGAAACCTATTAAGAATAAAAAAGCTCACCTTAACGCAACTACCGCTCTTAGTACGTATGCATCAATTATAAAAACTAAAGATGTTAGACCTTATATAGTGGGTCTTATTACAAGTATCTAGAATCTTCTTATTAGATTTCTAATCTTTCGAGGACGTACATGCAAAGTTATTTAGGCAGGACCAGTACCAGTTATAGGTTAGCAAAGGCTGGGGTTTTATATACAGCGGTAGGGCCAGAATACGCTAAGGAATCGGCTTAGAAGAGTAGTTAGCAGGAGAATAAAGAGGCATATTAAATTAATAATAGAAAAAAAGAAAATCTTAATAATATATCAAAGATACATCCAAAATTGGACAAAGGTTGATAATGGGAAGTAAGGTGTTAAGGAAAAGGAGCAGCTTAATAAGTAAAATATCTCTATACTTTACCTTCCAATACCCTTCCGGTGAATAGCCGCAACCTTGCCGATATAACTCTGTTACAATAGCGCAATTCAGAAGGAAGGAAACACGCGTATGCGCCATTTAGCTATTACTTCCTTACAAAAACTAATTACGTGGCTGGGGAAGGCAATTAAGACGTTAATTACAGATATATATAGGTTAAAATTATACCTAAACAAGACAAGTCTCTTTAATTAACTAATTAATTACCTAACCGTATATAATAGCCTAAGGGCGAATATGGGAGCAATGCGTTAGTAACATAGGGGTTTATAAGAAAGGATTATAAGATTATAGATTATATCCTAACAGTTAAAGATAACGGTAAGCCAAGGCCCTATACGTTAAATCCTATACCAAAAGGTTCTATGGAGCCATATTAGGAATACCAAATTGCCTATAATACTCGCGATTAATTGCAGACTGGCATAAAGGCTTAAAAGTAGAGTTGTATAAAAATTCTTGGGTTAGCCCAGGTAGTTACTAGCATGCTTTTAGTAGGCTTTTAATAGGTTTTCTAGCAATCCTCATATCTTTTCTCTAGTTATATTTTTTCCTTATTAAGGTTTTCAGGGGGTTAAAGCAGGGGTTAGATAGATAGATAATATATAATAGTATACCAACATCTCTCTGAACCCCTTCCGGGACAAGCCCTTATAATCTCCCTCTACCGCAAGGTAATGGCGATCGGGGGCCAACCACAAGAAGGGGGGGGGGCAATGTAAGGGATATTATTGCGGTCACCTTGGGTTGCCCTTAAGACAACCCCTAGACACCCCTTGGACGTCCATTAGTTACGTGCCGGAGGTACGTGCCCGTAGTATATAGTCTCCACAATCCCTAAGGCCTTACCTCCTTAAGGATTTATCTCTTTTACCAATCTATCCTGTTCCACAATCGTGTCCTTATAGCCCCCTATCTATAAAGTCCCCTTACAATTTCTCCTATTCTTTTACTAAGTTAGCTAGCTTAATTTTTAGCTGTTTAATAGTAAAGCCCACATCGCCCAAAAGTTAAAAGTCACAAACACGCTTAGAACACGTCATTTTTACGCGTCTATACGTCCGAATACACCTTCGAAGCTGCGTACTACCCGCAATGAGCCCGCAGGGGTCTGCTGCGAGG
>Ga0307507_10005676_pt1 | contig 20233 bp, 21 predicted proteins | sample 7_EM_MG_FD_207223 | JGI IMG/M metagenome (GOLD analysis project Ga0307507, IMG submission 207223) | Populus trichocarpa ectomycorrhiza microbial communities from riparian zone in the Pacific Northwest, United States - 7_EM | ecosystem: Host-associated > Plants > Roots > Unclassified | place...
GGGTAGTCTCGACCATACACCGCTTTGTATGGGGACATGTTGATAGTATCAGAGTGGCCAGCGTTAGAATATGCTGCCACCTCAGGGAGGGAGGTGAGCCAATTGGTTTGGCGGAGGTTGGTGACGCCTCTCAGGGGAGTCTTGAGTTCCCTGAATTTCCGTTCAGCCGGCCCATTCGTTTGGTGATGGCCGGGTGCAGCCATAATGTGTTCAATCCCCATAGTCTTAAGTGTCTGCTTCCAGATCTTAGAGGTGAATCGTGGGTCAGCATCACGGACAGTCAAGGTAGGTACTCCATGAGGCGTGAAAATATGGTGCCGGAGTAGCTAAGTAGTCTGTACTGCTGTTGCAGTAACCGATGTTGGGATCCGCCAGCTGAATCCCACTGCTCTATCCACTACTACCAGGACCGAATCCTGGCCCTTTATTTTGGTAAAGGGACCCATAAAATCAATAGCATAGCTTGAAAATATCTGGGAGGGGAAAGGGAGGGTTTGGGCATCACCGGCTGGTAGGGTGTTGCGTTCTTTGTTGGCCTGGGATAGCTCGCATTGCCTAACAAAGTCCCTGAAATCCTTCTGCATTTCCGGCCAGTAGATATATTCAGATGCATACCGAAGGTTCCTATCTGCGCTGTGGTGTCCCTTGGTGTGGATCTCGCTAATCATTAGTTCCCTAAGAGTTTCGCCATTGATCTCATGTCCCTTTGGTATGTAGAGGTAGTCCTCTCCTCCTCGAGTGGTAGCATAGAGTAAGCCATTCCTGATGCGGTAGTGTTGCATTTTTCCCCCTCGGGAGGTATTGCTAGAGTGTTGAGCCAGTTGGTATACAGGTCGTTCCTGTACCCTTTGATCATCTGCTCCCTCCATATAGTCTCCATTTCATTCATGGCTTGAACCACATCTCTTTCATCCACTATTCTTTCCCACCTGGTAACCACGCTTTCCTCCTCTTCTGCAATATCATTGTATACCTTGTAGAGGTTTCTGTCGTGGTGGGGTAGCTTTGGTGGTTCAATAACTGGAATAACGTTGTGGGAGGCAAGCGGCCCTCCATCGAGGGGCTTGGTAGGTGAGGGTCTGGGGGCCTGGTGCACCGGGCACTCAGGCCTTCCGCAGGGGACATTTGTAGTTGTGCAGCCTAGGGCTTCATGTAGTCTTCTTTTGATCTTTGACAGGTCTGGTCGAGGTCGAGGGGAGAGGATATTTCCATCATTGATCTCCATATCCATAGCGTCTTGCATTGCTCCTTGCTGGGGATCATCGAGTGGGGGACTGCTTCTCAACTCGCCTGCATAGACCTTATTCATAATCTTATCATCTTCATGAACAGGGCACATTAGCACGAAACAATCTGACCACTGTTGGGCTGAATGTGCAATTTCCTCGTCACTCCAGCCGCTGCTGATGCTTTGATAGTCACCCCAATTGTTGATACGGTCCTTGTTTCTGTAATCGCTGGGATCAAGCGCAGCTCGATGGATACTGCAGTTGCTGCTGTAGTCCGAGTGGTTGTGGTTGTAGTTAACCTTGAGGACTTCGAATCGAGACATATCTTCTTGATCGGATTTGGTGAAGTGGGTATGGGGAGAAGTGGCATTCTCTGAATCTTCTTGAGTAGGGTCTTGCACAGTATAGGGATAGCTTTTGTCTTCCGTGTAAAGGCGTGATAAAGCGTCCGCTAAATAGTTCCATTGTCCTGGCCGGTATATGATTTTTGTCCTAAACTGGCCTATGTATCCTTGCCACCTAAGTTCCTTCTTTGTTGGTGTTCTGCTTGTTTTGAGGGACATCAGGGCTGGTGATCAGTGACTATCGTGAATTCGTTTCCTGCCAGGAGGTGATGGAATGCGGTAAGGGCGTCAACTATCGCCAATGCTTCCTTGTCTGTAGTGCCATAGTTCATCTGGGCGTTAGAGAACTTCCTACTATGGAGCGCTGCCGGTGTGGCTGTATCAGCTGTTTCTCCTTGTCCTACCCAAGCACCAACTCCTGTATCAGAGGCGTCGGTTATCAGCCATATTGGTAATGCTGATTCATGGTCAATCTGTTTCATGATCTGGTTGTGTGCTACAGCTCGCTTAACATTATCCATGGCGTGATCATGTGTTGCAGTCCACACGAACTCCTCAGTTCCTGTAAGCGAGGTCAGGGGTGCGGTGATCGACGCCAAGTGTGGTATAAATTGGCTAATGTAATTGACAACTCCGAGAAATTCCTGTAATTGTTTCTTGTTCTTTGGAGTAGTCCATGCTTCAATTCTCGCGATCTTCTCAGGTAATGCTCTCAACCCCTGATCGTCAATGATATGTCCTAAAACATCCATGCTTGCGGCAAAGAATTCTGACTTCTTTCTGCTAGCGTAAAACTGGCCTTGTTTTAGTTCATCGCACACCATTGCGATGTGTTTCAGGTGGTCTTGTTCTGTATCGGAATATATGAGAATATCGTCAATATAAACCCACATGAATTTTCCTAGGTAGTCGGCGAATAAATCAGACATAATTCGTATGAATGATCCTGGTGCATTCATGTCTCCTTGTAGCATCACTTTGCTAACAAAACATCCAAAAGGTGATTTGAAACAGTTCTTATCGAGGGCCTTGGGCTCCACCCTGGTCGGAAAGTAGGCATCATTGAGTTCAATCTTGCTTCAGTATCTCGCTCTTCCTAGCGAGTTCAGGATCATTCTTTGGTTTAGAATCGTTTCATTGTCTTTGATAGTTATCTCATTCCTTGATTTGAGATCGACCAGTGCTCTCATTCTGATTTTATCTTTCTTTTCTTGAGCGAAGATAGGTGCTGCTCCATGGACTACTTTCCGTTCAATAATCCCCTGTTCGACCTTCTCATTTATCCATAAACCCATGTCCTTCGCCAATATTTCTGGAATTGAGTAAGTTGGTAAGTTCCTTAGTTCCTTTCCTGGTATTAGACGGATTTCGTGGTTTATCTTTCTAAGTGGTGGCAGTCCTTCTAGTATGGCTTCTGGGAACACCTCTGGGTGTTGGCCCATTACATCTTCCGTGGTGACGACCGCTGCCCTGATATGACCCCTGGTTGGTGTGCAATTGATCCTTATCCCAAATTTGGTGAAGTCAATAGCTAACCCGCCGCATTCGATTATAGCTCCTTGTTGTTTTAGGAATGGCATTCCTATAAGGACATCGTACTTCGCCTGGTTTCCAACTAGCATTTTGTTTCCTTTTGTTTGCAGTTTTCCTACTGATAGATCAACAGTACACTCTTTATTGCTCTCGGATCGTGATCCCTTCATGGCCATCAGTATCTTGGTTGGTTCCTTCATTTCTATGCATGGTATACCATGGGTAGTGACAAAGGCAGCACTAATAAGACTTGCTCCTATCGTTCCTGTATCAAACAGGACTTTTGCTTCTTTTCCATTAAGGAACATAGTACCCTCAAGCGCATGGTGTACCTTGATCGTGGTAGGGGAAGTAGTTTTTGTAGCCACATAGCTCTCAAGTTCCAGGGCATTGATGTATACCTCATCATATTCGCAGAGTTCTGTTGTTAGATTGGATGAAGCTTCCTTCTTGACCTTCGCCCCTCCTTTGTCCTTCTTGCTTGGGCAATCCTTTGCCATATGTCCCTCACCACCACAACTAAAACAGGCTCCTTTCTTTCTTTGTTCCTTCTTCTTGGCGGGAGTTGCCATCGTTATTGAACTTTTTCTTAGGTTTGGCTTCTCTCTTCTTATTGGTGGATTCCTTAGGTTGTTTATCATACCGTTCCTTGCCATACGCTCCTCTACTTCAATGGATACAGTCTAGTCTTTCTGCCATAGCAATAACAGTGTTGATATCCTCGTCTCCAGTGTACTGAGTTTCCACGTCTTGCCGGAGTCTTGGGTCCATACTGATAAAGAATTGTTGTATGAAAGCATAGTCACTTAGAGTGTCTTCTGGTAGCCGTGATCTATGCATGAGTAGATCTGTAGCTATGGTAGATATCTTCTGGACTTGTCCATTCCACGATAGCCTGATGCTGTGGAACATCTGATAAGTATCGTCCTTATGCTTGGATGATTGGAATCGTTCCCTGAGATAGGTTACTAGTAGGTCTCTTGTGAGGTTTTCTCCAAATAGCTCTGCCGCTTGGAATGCCGCTTCTTGGGCGCGTCCTTCTGTATAGAGAATCCAGTAGTTTCCTGATCCTGCCGCATTCTGGGATACATGGTGCAATCGTAGATAGAGTTGGACTGAGTTGTACCATCTATCAAATGCCTCCGGTTGAGGTCTTCGCCATCACCTGTGAATTTCCTAGGTGATGGAACCTTGATGCTAAGCCTTGGTAAATGCTCTTGTACTGGTTCAGGACCTGGTCCGCCAGCTCCTTCACCATGGTCAGACATGTCTTCTGAGTGGCTGCTTGAACTGTCTGGATCGCCTGCCAGTGCCGCTACTGGGGCTTTGCTGGTTAATCCTTTTTGTGGAGACTCAGGGAACCCGCCGTGGGTGACTGTCGCTGCCTTTGCTAGTTCTGTTGGTGACTCCAGTATATCTCGTTGAGCGCTATCTCTGGCGAGTTTCCTAGCTGCTTTGTCAATTGAGAACTGTTCCTTTGTAGGTGCTTTGACAAATCGTCCCTGTTCGTCTCTAGCTCATTGTTGAATCTTCTTCTTAGGAGGTCTGCTCCCACTAGGTTCCTGGTGTTCTTCAATCTTGATAACTTGTTGAAGTTAAAAAAATGTAACCGCCTCCTGGGTGGTGGCGGGAATCGATAGGGTAACGATACTATCTCTATACCAAAGTGCTGTAGGTAACGAGACTAAGTACCGGAGGCTTAAACTAAGTTGTTGTAACAAACTTCTTACTATATCGCAACTACCAAGTAGTTCCTAATAGCTAAGTATGGTTGGGTCTTGCTGGATTCTCGAAGCGAACCGAAGAAGTAACTATTCAACCAAGTATATTGAAAACTCTGTGTGTCGAAGTCTGCTCTCTCTAAGTTCGGAGAATAGCAGGTCTTTAAATACACTTGTCAGGCTAACCAGAGCCTTGTAAACCATAACCATAAAGACTCACAAACGATAGTCTTGAAACGTTACATAAAACATATCATTTATTAAACGATATCTTGATACAATAAATAAAACATACTGAGTATCAAGCGATACTCGAAACCAAACATAAAACATCATGAGTATCAAACCCAATCATAAAACATACTGAGTATCAAACAATACCCGCAACCAAACAGTAACCTGTCGAAACCAAACATAAAACATCATGAGTATCAAACTCAATCATAAAACATACTGAGTATCAAACGATACTCGAAACCAAACAGTAACCTGTACCGGTTACAGTTACCCTCAGTAATAAGCGTGGGAACTAAAGATAGTGATCGGTACTTGTTAGACAAAGTAACCTTTCAGATGGATTATTCCTCAGAGCTCAAGTAAACAATTGAAGGGTTACATGAACCTCTATGAGCACTTTACAAGGTGTTACTGTGACTTCAGAAGAGATTTCGGGCATAACATGGTAAAGTTACTCTACCTTCAGAATCTTGTTCCCCTACCTAAGAGGTCCTAGTTACCCTACCTGGAGACCTAATTACCCTACCTTCATCGGAAATACCATCCCGAAGTATATTAAAATTACTACAAGTATGTCCAAGATTAGATATTACTAGTGCCCTGGTAACCAAATCCATATCGGGTCTTGGTTAAAGTGGGATTCAAGCCTGGCCCCGGACCTCGAATGGGTGTCCAACACCACCTTCTGGCAATGATGAATGAGTGGTTGTGCAGAGGCAAAATGCCTATGAGTTGAGAATCTCGATACTAAATCTAAGAATTGGAGAAAGGCTCATAATACTGAAAACGTCGTGGCCGTCCGTCCGACCAGATGCTTTGGCAGGATATATAGCGGATGTGCGGTGACTACCCCAAGAAAAATCACTTACTTTGGCTTAAGAAGACACCTGATGGGTATAGATGGGCTCTGACATGCCTATGGGAAGTAAGAGAACCACGGGAAGGTCTATCGGGAAAGTTAGAAACAAGTTTGGCTGGTTTCTAAAACCACTCCAGTTAATGTCGGAAGTCACCCCTGAATAGAGTACCCTATCTTTGGGAATGTTATTGGACTTTAGAGCCATATGGCTAATCGTGGTAGAGGTAGTCAGCGTTGTATTGGCTCCGGATAGCGCCCGAGGAGGACAATATAGCTATGCATTTCTCTGGGGGAACTAAGTGGTCAGCCAAGAATACTATATTGCATAAGTATAACCGGTGACTACGAAGCTTGCATGAAAGATAATAATGCTGATAGGCCAGGGAGTCCAACTGATATAAAGGCTATGAAGTTGTCTCTAGTTCGCCACTAGTATAACAATGATCAGAGGAGGTTTTCTCTCATCTGGTTGTATTGGAGATACATTGCAGAAACCACTTCCGATTTGCGAACTTAACCATGTCGGAGCTATCCGACTACTCCCAATGTCAAATCGGATAGAAAAGTGTGTCAGGACAACCCTGAGCTGAGAAGAGTGTCCACGAGAGGTCACAGTAGTGATGAGTATTGTTGGCTTATAAACTATTTTACTTAAACTATAATGCGAAGAACACTCTACACTGAAAATCATCAATCCTCAAGAACTTGAATTGAGTAAACCTTTTAGGGTTAACGATGTTAAGTGTTACCGTTTGATTCTTTTATTGAATTTATCTTTATTTTTACTTTGACTTTGGGTCTTCAGTGCGGTCGCAACCTTGGAATCCATCTTTCCATCGGATGCCCCCGTTACAGCAACAGTTACTTCCAACACAATCATAACAACCATAACAAGTAAGCTTTAATTTTCCCTAATAAATGACAACTTGAGCAATCTGGACTTCACTCCCACTCAGCTATTTAACAATGGACTCGCCAATTAATCCACCTTACTTGGTGGCTTTAATGCAGATTAAAGTAGCCGACAGGATCTATCAGACATCCCACCATATGTATATCAATCCTGTACTAGTTTCTAGAGGAATTGCTGATAACAAGAACATCAACCAGTATACATTTCATGTATTAGATGCGTTGATGAGTCTCCATGTTTCTAAAGAGAATTATTAGGTAGTTTCCCTGTTTCATGGAAATAGCATGAGTTTAGGATGTTGTATATACATAGTTGTAGGGAGGAGGTTTGGGCTAGAATAAATGAGCTCACTTTAGAGTAATGTCACAAATGTTGACTAAGCAAGGCAGATTTTATACTATGATGTCAATTGACTTTGAGATCTCATATGTCTCACGAGAGCAAGGTCGTAGTTTAGTTATTATGATAATAGTTATTTCATGACTCACACTTGCGAGATTATATGATATATTAGTTTGTACATGACTATGTGTAGAAGTCATGGGGATTCGTGCATGTGATCCACGTGGGACACTTGACTAGTTTTTTGGGTTAGGGTTGGTGGGAAAAGAGCACCTATAAAAGAGACCCGACACAGACCAAGGAGACTGGCTCTTTACGCAACCATCTAAGTACTTTTTCTATTTATTTGTTGCAAACAGAATTTATCTTATTCACTCTACCTACTATTCTAGGAACTCTATTGAAGAAGGCCTGGGCATTGAGTCAAAAGCGCTCACACTACACTTAGATAACGAGATATATAGTCTCGAGACCAGGCCGGGGAGAGAGAAGTGTTACCTGCTGCAAGTATTACCTGAAGAGGCAGGGCTTGTAACAGGTAAGGAGTCTGAGGGGTTGAGCCCTCCTTCCTTAATATGTGTATATGTGGAGTGACTGTTAATCTTGAGTAGTATAAGGATGGAATTGTATCTCTCAGACTTGCTCTCTACACAACACCATCTTTATTTACTATACATATTAAATGCACTTGAGTGCATTTCTTATTCTACCCCTTTCTTGCTTGTAAGCCTTGCGGAACTTTTCTTTCCTTTCTGAGCCCCTCAGTAAGACTCTGCTCATGGCCCTTCAGATATACCTTGAAGAGTAGTAAATATAAATAATTATTATGGAAAACAACAATGTTAATTAGAGTCTTATAGAGTATATTTCAAGAGTCTTGGAAGTTTTGAGAATACTCTGAGATAGGTATGCTCATAACATGCCAGTGAGAGTTACTAGAGAGGATCCTGAAACTTCATCTAATAAAGACAAATAAATTCTTTAATTATTTTATGAAGTATAGAGATATACACAAGAGAAAAATATGAGAGAAAAAAAAGAGTGGTGGAATGGTCTTTCTAGGTTCTTCAATAAGTTGAACAAGATCTGCAAAGAAAGGTTTTCAGAACTAGAGCAAAATCTGAAAATAGCATATCTTGTATTGGGAAAGGAATACAAACTACTAGACAGGAAGTACTTGACTGACACAGAGTTGGAAATTGTATATGATGCCATGAAACTAACAATCCTGAAAGTAAATCTTATTACTGAAAATCTGATTCATTGTAAAGCACTTGCATATGAACAATCAATGTATATTATACTATATAATTGTTCTTCAGATTGGTTTACTCTAATCTTTTTTAATTAGATCCTAGTGAAGATATTCTGTTTAGACTTCATGATGCTCTAGAAAGGATGACCAGCCCGCATCACCAGTTTCAAGTGTTAGTCACATTTATGCAATTTCCCCATTTATGACCTGCTCTTGAGTGCAAAATTCTCCATATCAGCTATGTCTAAGCCCAGAGACAACTGTATCAGACTTCCAACATCAAATGCTAAGCCTGGGTGGAAATTGATAATTAATCAGATTTGCAGTAGCTACTTTCGAAAAGGGGAAAACTGGTAAACAGGTAAAGCAGAATTCCTCAAAATGAATATTGAGAAGAAAGGAGCAATGTGAAAAGCTTGACAGCATTCTGAGTCCTCACTGATTGCCTATTTAACCAATATTAGAGATTGCAATTAAAAAAATAAGAAGCCAATTGCTTCTGCAGCAGATGGCCAAACAGGAGGAGGTCATATTCAGGGTGACAAGAGTAGAGAAGTGGGGTTAGCCTGAGTTAAGCAACTGGCCGTCAGAGCAGAATTGCCCACAGCCAGAGTGCAGCACCTGGCCATGAGAACAGAATTCCCGGCAGCCAGAGTGTATTACCTGACTGTGAGAGGAGAATTGCCAGCGGCCAGAGTAAAGGAGAAAAGATTAGTAGTAGAGCATTAAGCTGTGAGAGCAGAATTGCTGACGGCCAGAGAGAAGAAGGAAAAACTAGCCATATTGGAGCACTGGCACCGAGCCATGAGAGCAGAATTGCTGGTGGCCAGAGTAGAGAAGGAAGGATTAGCCATAGGGGAATACTAAACTAGAGCAGTGTCAAAGTCGTCAGCTATATTGAAATATTCAAACTAAGACGTGGACTATGTTATATATAAATCCAAGAATTCAATTCTGGTGGAGCAAAGAAATACTTTACTAGAGGATTTCATGGGAAATGGGATCAGGGGTTGGGCATACACAAATTGGAATACAAGGTACTAGGAAAGTATATGATAGATGAAATAGCTCTCATGTATCATGGCTAGCTTTAAGTGAGACAAAAACTTAGAAGTCTCACCAATAGTTCTGTACCCTCCAATCAGGGAGCACAAGTTGCACAGAATTCTACAAAATCTTCCAAACTAGAATCCCTGCTTTTAGCTGAAAACCCTTGATCTACTAATTCTCATTACAGAAAACGGTATTCAGCTGTCTACAAAGAATGAAATTTTAAAGTGACAGCTCTTATAGTCCAGTATCCTACATTCCAATTGCTTTAAAATCAGTCAATGATAATATATTCTATCAAACTCAAGGGAGTATAAGCTTTTACCTGTCTCTAGCCCTTCTTCTCAAGAGCTACTGCATTGTACCAAATTCCATAATATTCCCTACTGTAAACTAATATGAATAACCCCTACTCTGTAGAGATAATACAAGAGCTAGCTGTTTTTCCTTTCTCCAATCTATGTACCATTATCCTGAGCTTAGTACTGTAGGGCCAGAGTCTTTTAGCAAAGTCTCTACTATTCTTGAGGGTATATTGACATATACTGTACAATGAAATATTTAGATGTCTTAGAAAGAAGCAACCACACTAGAAAATACTGACTACAGCATTGTGTTACTCACTAAACTTGTCATTGTGCTGTATTTTTCAGTATACTATCAAGTATAACCGTGTTCGCAAGGTAGAAAGACAAGACAATGCTCCAATTGCTGAGGAAATCTCTTGGGGAAGTAGTGATGGTGGTTAGCTCTCTTGATCAACATCCCCCAAGGTTGTGGAGAGCGGCGATAGCCTCGCCCTAGTGAAAGCTAAGGACCTCCATCATATCTTTCTCACGGCTGTGTGGATTACAGACTTTCTCGGATCTACATCGGAGGAGAAGATCTTGAAGCTGTGGTGCCATTAGATATCGCCAACCCAACTTCATCGCACCTTCTCACTTGAAAATTCTGCATTAGATGTCTCGTGTTCGTAGTTTGGGGCTGTAAAGAGAGTCCCAGAGTCAGTTTTAGCCCTCCTGAGCGGACATTCCGTATCCATTCCGGGGTCATGTAGTTTCTTGTACGAGGCTGGCAGGGGCAATCTCTCGCCAAGGTGTAGGACCCCGCACAACTCACAAAGGGCAGTCTCCTACTTACAAACCTGATATAATCCATAAAATATTCTCCACCAAGTCAGACACCCCCGTAAAATCCACAAAAGCTGTGTATGGCAGTCTCTTTTAAACGAAGCAGATAAAATATGCAGAACAGATACCCTTCCAGGCCATCCGAGCAGATCCTGGTTGGTGGGTTTTGTATGAGGAGTGGGTGATGATCGGTGATATTTAATGACGCATTCGGCCACAAGTCACGAATACCACCCCGATGACTTTTCTGATCTTCAGAATTTCATATTCCAAGAATGGGACATTGGCAGGGTGTGCTGGGAACCCAAGTATTCGCTAATTGATGTTAGTAGTAGCCTTATATAAAGTACGGACAAAAATATTCGTCCGATACTCGTTTTAGGGCCAAATTTAACATTTTCAACCCCACAATTCCCAACACTGTGTGAATGGATAGACTTCAAATCTTTCCTGTAGCTAGAGAATCGTAATCTATTCAAACCTGTAGAAGTAGAAGTGCAAGGTATCAAAGCTGCTTCTATTGTCGACGATTGCATCACCCTGTGTGAAAGTGACCTAGATTTTTGTATCAGCCCCATACAAAAGATACATGACAACCAATTCCTGCTACTTAAACAACCATTTCTCCATCCCTTGCTGATATTCAAGAGTTTATTAACTTCTATTATATTATCTACGGATTTTCTAATACACAGCAAAAACTTTGTGGATTCTTATAAAGATTGTAGCTAGGGGGAGGGTGGCAAAGTCGGCTACTTTTGGTGTAAAATGGGCATCGGACGAATCTTTTTGTCCTAGTATTGTAAGTTAACAAAATTAACCGTACACAAACCATTGATGGCAAGACAACCCTCCTCATCGCCCAGCATTTTCAACACCTCCTAAAGATATTTCTCTAGATCAAATATTAATTTCTAACTAGGTATTCTAATATGTATTCATACCTTATATCTTTTGTTTTTTCATACTGAGGTTCGTGGTGGAGTGCTGTTGTCACTGCCCAAGTATTTCCTATTCATTGATATACTGTACGGGTAATTTTGTTAATATACAATACTATATTATGACAGGCACAGGAAGCGAAGTGCATATCCTTCCATTAGAATATTTCAAGAGGTCTAAATTCAGTCAGAGGGAGAGGAGTAGGCTAAATTATCTAAACAGGACCTGACCAACGGACCGACACCTCTAGTTTAAGTTACAGAAAACTTAAGAGTAAAGACATCTCTTAGCATCCCTCAACCACATACTTCGTGATCAAACTACTATATAATAATACTTGAGAGCGCTACTACTCCCACTTGTAGAATCAACATAATAACTAAAAGAATAAATTAGCCAGTAAGTGTGATAAATATCCCTCTCCTCGCTTAAGATTGCGTGAAGATCACAGCTGATGGTGTAGTTAGAAAATTAGCTTAATCAAACTCATGCCTATTTTAGTACCACCTCACAAGATTATTAGTTGCACCATCTCTGATTAGAAAGCACTGGGGAGGATCCCGCCCTACAAAAAGGGAAGAGAGAAATGATAGAGTCCTCGTTTGAGAAGAAGTAGTAGCAGTAAGATTGAAAACTAACTCAAATACTATGGAGCTATAGTCAGTCGTCAGAAGTGTTCGTGAAACATGCTTAGTCAGCAACCTCACCAAAAATGCCAGATCTCTCAGTCGATCACGACCGTGAAAGTAAACGGCATCACCAAGCTCCCAACTATAACATACAATTAACACAACTCATCTCCCAATTAATTCTTCTTCCAACCACGGTTTACCGATCTGGATATGCGAATCCCCCTCAACCAACAAAAAAGCAAACACCAAAAACCCAGCGCAGAGGGATGACCAATATTGAAAAGGGAATGATAATTGCCTTTTTCTACTGTCTCCGGAATATTGCCCTTGTTGCTCAAGTTATTGGACAGCCTTAGACAACAATTAAGAGCTTCCTTGCCCATGCATGTGAGCGCCAATCTCTGGAAAACCTTCCTCGCCCCAGTCGCACCCCAGTTCTTAGCCGTCAGCGTTGTTGCACAATTGTCTAGGTAGCCAAAAATAACCGCAAAATGACCAGATCCACTTTCAAGGATCAATATATGCTGGGCATTTCTCTTGCTACTGATAACACCTCCTAATAATGGTACTCCCCTGAGTGATAGGATATGATTAACTAACTAATATCAATAAAAATAGTTGATAGAATACTCAGAGAGGCCAATGTCAAGAAATGGCTAGCCAAATCCAGGCCTAAGCTCAAACCTGAGCATGTGGCTAAGAGATTCAGGTGGGCTACAGCTCATAGGAACTGGACAGTGGAGGATTTTGAAGGAGTTATTTGGAGTGATGAGTGCAGCGTGGAGAAATCCAAGAATCCAAGGCAGCAATGGGTTTTCAGAGAGCCTGGAGAGAAATGGCTGGCTGATTGTGTTCATCCAAAGGAGAAGGATAAGGGAATTTCGCTTATGGTTTGGGGCTGTTTTTGGGGTAAGAGAAAAGGTCCTCTGGTTCCTATTACTCAGAATATGAATAAGACCAGGTATGTTAGGCTATTAAGAAGGCATCTTTTTCCTGTTATCCATCAAATGATTTCCTTTGGCATGCAAGATATTCTGTTTCAGCAAGACAATTCTTCTGTTCACAAGGCTTATAGTGTTATGGATTGGTTGGAGAGAAACTTGATTGCGGTGGAGGAGCATCCCCCTTATTCTCCTGATTTAAATCCTATTGAGCATGCATGGGTTGAGCTTAAAAAGCGCTTGCACCAGCAGTATCCCAGGATTGCAGATACCCCAGGAGGGAAGGAAGCTGTTAAGCAGAGACTAGCACATGTATTACCATTGGTTTGGGAGACAATTCCTGAAGAGTTTTTTGAAACGTTGTGGAAATCAATGCCTGATAGAGTAGCTACAGTTCTAGAAGCAAGGGGAGGTTATACAAAGTACTAGCTATTGTTATTTCTATATCTGTCATTTAATTAATTTATTATCATGAAGGTAGTGTTTGTTCACTCGTTCGTTGGTTCAATCATTCGCGCGCGGCACCCGTTGGCAACCCTACTACCCCACCACTGCCCCACTACGCGGTATGGCGCAACCGCTACTAATTAAACATGTCTCGGATCACGAACACTTCTGACGACTGACTGTACTTAATTCCTACTACTAGTACTAGTATAAGGTTATACTACTCGGACTAGCAGTCTATGTATATTTCTTCTTATCATAGTGGGGGGGGGCAAAATGTAACAACAACCAGTATCAGCGTGGTATTAGTCTGCCACATTTTGGGTGGCTTGAACGGACACCCCGCAGGTATCAAAGCAGAAACCCCGCTTTTGTTCAGTTCCCAGAAATTCTTCAACCGAACATATTCAACAACTCCTCTACGGTAATCCAAGCAGTCGGGAGCGGAAATGTCTCAATATCACGCTAACAGCTTTAACACGAACTCTTTTAATGTGTGGAACTATACCGTTGCCGATGATCGATCTCAACTCCTAACCTGGCTATCACCTCTAGAGCCCAGGCTACGCCATCGAGACATTCAAGAGCGCCGCGTCGACAACATTGGGGAATGGCTCATGCAAACCGAAGAATTCCGAAGCTGGCACGACTGGAGTGGGGAAGGTGAAGGTGATAAGGCAGTCTTATTTGGCTATGGGGATCCAGGTGCCGGCAAGACATTCATCAGGTAATAAAGATTATTCTTGGGGAGAGAGGAGAGAGGGTTAGTGCTAACAGGCAGCGATGTTAGTTCATTGGTAGTGGACAAGCTGTGCGATCAGGCAAGAGGACAAAACACTACTGTTACGTGTTTTTACTTCGACTTTGCGGCGCGGAAGGAGCAGTCTACCACAGCCATGCTAGGTTCCTTGCTAAAACAGATAGTTAGCGGAATGGAAACGATTCCAAAGGATATATCGCAGGCCTTCCAAGAGCAGAAAAAGGCAATTGGTGGACGGGGACCGCAACTTCTCAATATTGTGAAGATGCTACAGGCCATCACATCCTCACTGCGCACATTTGTGTGCATAGACGCTCTGGATGAATGCGCAGCGGTGCATCGAATCAAGCTCCTTAATTTACTTAAGCAAATCCTCGAGAACTCCCCAGGCACACGAATATTCATCACTGGGAGGCCCCATATTCGGGCTGAGATTGAAAAGCGTCTTTCCGGACAAGCGATAAGTGTATCTCTAAGTCCTAACAAAGAGGATATCATTAGATACCTTCGTGTAAGGCTGGGCGAGGATGAAACGCCAGATGCCATGGATGAGAGTCTGGTAGTAGATATCCTAGAGAGGATTCCCGAAAATGTATCCGAAATGTACGTAGGGCAATGATACTTAGAATCCCGCCCCATATCACCGCTGATAGATATCTAGGTTTCTGCTAGTTTCCTTAAATATCGAGGCAATATTGCATGAATCAACAATCTATCGGAGACAGGAAAGGCTAAGGAAAATGACGGATGGGTCAAAGTTGGGAGATGTTTATGGCGCAACGATTGCACGGATAAAGGCGCAAGATGGGGATAAATCGATACTCGGGATGGCGACCTTGATGTGGATCAGTCACGCAGAGCGGCCTTTGCAAGCGGATGAACTCTGCCACGCCCTCGCAGTCAAGCTTGGCTCCACTGATTTCAATACTGGCAACGTCCCTTCGATGTCGACACTGGTTAGCTGCTGCCAAGGGCTTATTACTGTAGATAAGGAGGCATCAACTGTGCGATTGATCCACTTTACTCTTCAGGAATATCTTTCCGCTCATCCCGATCTATTCAGTAGACCTCACTCGGCAATGGCGGAAATATGTTTGACCTATCTGAATTCCCAACAGGTCAAAGCCCTTTCGACCAGCCCCTCTCCTGATACCCAGAACACACCCTTTCTGGAATATTGCTCTGTGTACTGGGGAGTTCATGCGAAAAGGCAGCTCTCAGACTGCGCGAGATCACTTGCTGTGGAGCTATTAAAGGGGGATTATTGTCAGATATCGACCAAATTGCTTTTAGCGCGGGCAAGAAATTTTGAGTCTTGGAGATTCCATACTTGGGTTCCGTTTAGTGGACTACACTGTGCATCGTTCTCCGGAATTATTGAAGTTGTAGCTACTATGATAGAGATGGGGTGTTATGATATCAATGGCGGAGACTTTTCTGGCTGTACACCACTTGCATGGACTGCTCATAATGGACATGCGGGAGTGGTGAATATCCTACTCGGGCGGGAAGAGGTCAACCTCGACAAGCCCGATCGTGACGGCAAGACACCGCTCTCGCATGCCGCTTTAACTGGACATGAAGGGGTGGTAAAAATACTACTCGGACGGGAAGAGGTCAATCCCGACAAGCCAGATAATAGAGGCCGGACACCACTCTAGTATGCCGCTCGAGATGGGCGTGAGAGAGTCGTGAAAATGCTACTCGGACGGAAAGAGGTCAATCCCGACAAGCCAGATAGGTGGGGCCGGACACCGCTCTCGTTCGCTAGTGAGAAGGGTCATGAGAGGGTAGTAGCGCTGCTACAGTCTTGATCCCCAGTACGATTTAAGGCACTCCCTCGTGGAAATAGCCGCCGCCCTTTTCCTTTTGGATGTCACTCATGACTACTGTCTTTATGTATCGCCCTTCGTATACGAAGAGAATCTCGTGAGATGGAAATGTACATGTATATCATACCCTCTTGAACCTCCCTAAGATTTGCTTTCATAGTCGAGCAAGGATTTGTGAGTTTCTATTTACAATGTATAGTAGAGCTTGGTCTGTGACGGGAGGAATCATTTCATCGTTGTGAGAAGTTCCAGTTCATAACTTGCAGTTTTCATTCTATTATTTCACTTTTCTCCATCTATAAATTCTTGTCTATGCTTTTCTTTCTCTTTCTCTTATCCCATCCTCCGCGGTCTTTTTTCTTCCTTTCCCCCCTCTCCCTAAACGATAGATAATACCGGTATGTATATAGTCTTATTTAGATGGAGGAAAACCTGTGTACGATAGCGCTTAGATTTTCGAGGCTATTGTCGACGATAATATAAAGACCGTACTGTATCTACAATCGGGGTCTTGTTACTATGAATGATATAGCTGAATGAACAGTACTCTGCCGCACCCCGCGGATACCCGATATCCCACCCCTCTATAGATTCTCGCATGGAAAGCGAACCTCCTAAGTCACTCAGTTTCCCTCGTAATAGGTACTGTACTACATAGGTAAGTTCACCATCGAAGGATCATAGATGCTCGGAGAAGACCCACGTAGAATATATTTGCAGGAATCAGCATAACATATATGATAAGGGGAGAAAGAATAGATACATATATTTTTGAAGCCATCCCGGTTAGATCATGAATTTATGCCGGAACGACTTTCAAGGGCTGTGATAACGATATCCCCACACCGTTACCAGATTAATGACTTCTCAATGTATGTGTTTTGGCAGGAAGAGCATTTACCAACGCCAGCAGATGAAACGGCGAATCTCGGGGTTCTGCTCATAGGCAGATGGAGTTAATGAGCAAAGACGGGAGAGGTAATGTACGAGTGAGATTGCATGAGTAGAGAGAGAGTTATAACTTGGCAATAGAGTGGGAATAAATAGGGAAGGGAAGGAGTATAGCTGAATCACTAACAATGCCAAGTTTATAGGGCGGGGGAAGGGATGCTTGTGCGATCTGGACTGTGGCGATCGTGGGGTATCACTTATTGTGGTTGGAGAATGGTTCTGTGGAGCTAAGACACAATTTGGCTCTGGAGTGCTGTTTCGCTCTCAAACTGCTTACTACAGCACAAAATGGGCTTCTGTAAAACTTCGGCGACTTCGGAATTTTTGGATGCTCCCCCTTTTTCCCCATCCAGGAATGCTAGAGCTGGGGACTGCCGGTATGCTTGTTATGGTGGACCCTTATTGAGTTTCGGGGGTGGCGCTTTCGACGTGTTGGTTTAGGCGTTGTTCTACCCTGGACCATATATTCCATCGCCACCCCAAAGCCGCCCCATGAAACCAATAGCAGCCAGGGAACACCCACCGCACTGCAAGCCAACGCCGACACAAGCGCAAGCATCCAAGGTAGGCATCAAAGAAGCCACTCAAACCCCGGCAGGTCCTCCGCTCCACTCCCCCACCGCTAGCAACCGGACCTTTTCCTGGAAACCACGAACCCTAACACCAGCACACCAAAGGTAGAAAGAAAAAACAACGCTCCAATTGGACAGAGTTGCTGAGGAAATCTCCGGGGAAAGTAGCGATGGTGATTAGCTCTCTTGATCAACATCCCCCAAGGTCGTGGAGAGCGGCAATAGTCTCGCCCTGGTGAAAACTAAGGACTACCGTCACATCCTTCTCACAGCACTCGTAGTGGGGAGTACTTTCCTGGATCTACTTCGGAAGAGGGGACAGGTCTCGGAGACCCGGTGTCATTTGGCACCGCCAAGCCAAGTCCATCACGCCCTCTCACTCGAAAATCCTGCGTTAGATGTCTCGTACCGTAACTTAACTTACTCCCCACCTACCATGTACCATAACTTATCCCCCAAACCGTGGCAACAAGCGCCAATCCCAGTCAGAACTAACAGGACGCGCAGGACAGCACGACAGGAAAACATCATCACCACCCTTCCCTCCCGATCGCCTAACCCCCAACTCCCAGCCTTTCTTTCCCCCGACTCCCATCAACTCGCATACCCAAACTATTTTCTTCAAAAAATAAGATGCCTAAAGACCCCACAACCGGAAAACGTCGCGAGGCAACGCTCGTCGAGCGTGTCAAAGTAATCGAAAAACACGCCGCGGGGAAGTCCTACCGTGCCATCGGCGAGGAAATCGGTATATCAAAGAGTGAGGCTCAGAGGATTATCCAGCGCTGGAAGGAGTTTGAGGAACTCAAGCCCCGGCCGAGAACTGGGCGGCCGTCAAAGTACCCACCTGGAGAGACAAGGGCGGAGAGGAGGAGGAAGCATCGGCTGTGAGTTTTGATTTTGTTTATCTCTTCTGTTCCTGATCGGAGGGGGGTTACGGAGCGGGAAGGAGGGAGGAGGAGGAGGCTAACGATGTGTTAGTGCGAAGAAGCTTGCAGATGCGGAGAAGGTGAAAGCTGGCGCGGATGGGGAGGTGGGAAGTTCCGCTGTTGGTGGTGGGAACAGCGTACAAGCGCCGATAATGAGTCTGACGATGGGTGGTCAGGATTTGCGAGATGATCCACCCTCCTATATTTCCTCGCCGGTCCCAACCGTACTGCTGGGTATGAGCTCGAACGAGGGTGAAGATAGCGGCGGTGAAGGTAGCAATGAAGTGGAGGACGGGGCCCTGAATATGCAGGCCGAAAGCGAGGAGACTACCAACCAGAACTCGCCGACAGAATTAGCCCAATAGACACCCCGTCCACCTCCTTGGATACGATCCCGGTAGTTAATTCGAGAGGAAAGGAAAAGGAGAAAAGAAAAGATAGCTCTGTCCTGAGCCAAAGGTTGAAGACACGCGAAAGGAGATTGTGGGATGGTGGGGGTAGGGAACGGTTATGTATGCATAGCATACCATAGATGGGAAAGATGGAGGAGAGCCAGCTCGCTTCGGTATGATCAGTAATTAGCGGGTCTTAAAGGAGAAGAGAAACGGCCTCGGCGACTGTTATTTTAAAACACAAAAACTATGGCGGGCGATACGTCCAGAAATCAATCACCTTCGGCAGCACATTCGGCTTACCTATTCAACCCTCACAGGGGCGTCCGGAGCTGTCGATATAAATATAGCCCCAACGATTGCTTTTTTTCTTTTCTTTTTTTCCTTTTTCCTTTTTCTTTTTTTTCGTTCTTGGATAAAAGGATCTTGATTTTCTCCCACTTCTCAGCCCTCTCTGTCATAGAATTTCGAGAATTTGGGTTAAATTTTGTCATAAGGGAGAAAATATTCCGCAGAGTTGCGGAAACAACGAGTGAACTCTCGTATGATAATCCACCCCCTATCTATGACGAGAGTTTCCTTTGATCAGGGAGAGTTTATAATAATTTCGGCCGGAGTTGATGATTTGAGGGCGAGGTTTCAAATTTTTTCTTTCTTCTTTTCCTTTCATCGAAGTTTTTCTTTCTTGCATGGCATGCTATTTGTGTGATGATGAAGGATTTGTGTATAGGTAACTGCTACGGTATGGTGCTACTGGCAGGGCTGGTGAATATATGGTGCTGTGCTGTACATTGATCTTCCTCCCTCCCTCCCTTTTCCTCCCTTTCAGAGGCCTTGTTTAATTCTTGAAATTCTATGTTTTCCTCCACGAGTGACTTGATCCTATGAGGCACGCAAGTGAGCTCTCCGCCGCCCACAACTGGAGGTATAAGTCACTTCCGCACCTTGCCTTGCTATCTTAACTTTGTCCCGGATTGGAGTTAGGAGATACCAGGAATATAATATGGAGGATGCAACATTCGCTCTCCAAGAAACATTAACGTAAATTACGGGGATTCCGCTCACTACCGAGATCCCGCTCACCCATGACAACCAGTGAAGAATGATACCCACCTTTAATTATATCTATGAATAATAGAGATACTACTCTGAAAATCCAGCTACAAGTACTTTGAAATATAGAGAATCAGGAAATCTAACTTTTATTTCATATTAATAAAGT
>Ga0307507_10005677_pt1 | contig 20228 bp, 4 predicted proteins | sample 7_EM_MG_FD_207223 | JGI IMG/M metagenome (GOLD analysis project Ga0307507, IMG submission 207223) | Populus trichocarpa ectomycorrhiza microbial communities from riparian zone in the Pacific Northwest, United States - 7_EM | ecosystem: Host-associated > Plants > Roots > Unclassified | place...
TCTCTGGTTATTCCTTTCTCTTCTTTACGCAACGTCTTGTTCTCTTCAAGAGCTATATACCCTTAGATTTAGATAGAATTTATATTGTTCCTTTAAATCTTCCCTAAAGCCTCTTCGCGCCCTTATAAATAACGCCAGCCGCGAATATATAGCTATTACTAAACTTAAAAACCTATAATAATGGAACCAAGACTTTACCAGCTTCTTTTTAGAATTTTTAGGTCTTATTGGCGAGCTAGATTAAAATAAAGCTGCTAGAGTTACTGCCCTTTAATAAGCTATTTTAGATAATATTAGAGCCTAATTAATAGGTAGAGAACTACCAAAAAACCTATCCAAATTTGCTATAGTATATTAATAAATTAATAAGGACCTTTAATATAATAAATAGATTTATTCTCTAAAGTTAACTATACCTTATATTTAAAACTCTATAAAATTAGTATATACCCTAAAGCGCAATCCGTCTCTAAAACCTAAAAGCCCTATATATAACCCTATAGACCTTAATACCGCTTAATTCTATATACCCTTAGGAACCAATAAATAAAGAGTACTTTAGATGCGGTAAAAAAGGATATATTTAAAAGCATTACTAAACTTACCCTTTTAAAAAAGTCCACTGTAGTTCCTCCTAATCCTTAAGTTATACCCATTCCTTGAGTTATACTTATTCCTTAAATTATACCTATCACAGCGACTTAGTCAATTGAGGCATAAGCGCCGTATAGAACGTATGCAAGCCTGTACAATTGGAATGTCTATAGACTTGGATATCAAGATAAGGAGCAGAAGAAGGTCGTGGAAAGAACACGTCTACATACATAGAGCCAAGACGTAAGCGAACCCCCTGACTAGGCCCTATCCAGGTTACGCACATTAGTGCCGTAACAATACCTACCCTATAAATTGTATTTAGACGCCATAAAGCACCTTACCTTTAGTTAACTTAAAAAACAAATTATCCTAAGGTTAAGTTGCGCCTTAGGATAAAAAGTAGAAGAGTATAAGTGTCTAGGCTTTTCTAGCGCTGATATATAATACAATTCCCTTAATATACTTAGTGAAATTTAAATACTTAGGAAATAGAAGGAAGTATAAATCCTTATAGATAGCGGAGCTACTAGCATAGGCTTTATTAATATAAACTATATAAAAACTTAACGCCTAAATTTAAAGAAACTTAATGAGCCTTAAGGCTTATAAGGCTTTAATGGTAAACCCTTAATATATAATAAACTAATATACTACGCTCTTATAAAATTGTAGATAGGTAAACACCTTAAATACATTTCCCTATTTATAACACCCTTAAAGCACTATAAGATAATACTTAGATATAGATAGCTGAAATAATATAACCCTTTAATTAGCTAGGTTAAAAAAACACTAAAGTTCTATACAACCTACTGCTAAAGTTATTACTTAAAAAACCATTTATCCTATAAACATATATACAACTATTTAAATTTAATATAATATAAATTACCCTTACTATAAACTTTAAACTAATATAATAAATTTATACCTACTAATTGTGGTAAAGAATGCAAAGATGTTATATTAAAACCTCTTAAAATTTATATAATATAGGCCGCGCCTTTTATCTTATTAGCAAAAAGATAAGATTATAAAATCTTTACTATAGCTATAGAAGATATTAAGAAAGCACTAGAGCTAAAATAATACACTAATCCTTAACCTCTTATACCTAAAGAGTACCATAATCTAATTAATAAGTTTAAAAAATAATTTATAGACTAACTAGCCCTGCACTAAGATAAGCATAATTTTAAAATAGAACTTAAACCTAGTATAACACCAAAGTTTAGTCTACTATATAGTATATTATAAGAAGAACTGCTTATAATATAATAATACCTTAACAAGTATCTAAAAAAAGGATTTATTTGCCCTAGTTAATCTCCATTTACCTTATCTATACTATTTATTAAAAAGCTACAAGGAGGCTTAAGATTCTATATTAATTATTAAGCTTTAAACGCAATTATAATTTAAAACTAATATCTAATTCCTTTAATTTAAAAGACACTTAACTATTTAGTAAAGGTATAGTACTTTATAAAGCTTAATATAGTTGCCGCCTTTAATAAAATCCGTATATATAAAGGAGATAAGAAGTATATAGCTTTTTATACATAATAGGGGCTCTTTAAATACCTAGTAATACTATTTAGCATAAAAAACGGTCCTAGTATATTTTAGCAATATATTAATAATATGCTTTATAGATTCTTTAATGTATTTATTACCGCGTATATTAATAATATCTTAATTTACTTATCCTTGCTTTCTAAATATTAGAAATATATTAAAATAGTCCTTAAACGCTTATAAGACGTAGGCTTATAATATAATATTAAGAAATATAAGTTCTACACGTTTAAGGTTATATGCTTAGGCTTAATTATATCCTATAATAGAATTAAAATAGACCCTAAAAAAGTTACTGTAATTATAAACTAGGAAAGCCCTAGCAATATATAAGATATTTAAGGATTTTTAGGATTTGCAAATTTCTATTATTAATTTATTAACTACTTCTTAGAAATTGCCTAGCTATTAGTAAACCTAATAAAAAAAAATTTTAAATTTAAATAGACTGTTAGATGTAAATAAGCTTTTAATAATTTAAAATACCACTTTATAACTGCTCTAATTCTTACTTATTTTAACCCTAACCTTAAATATACTATTAAAACTAACTTATCTAATTATGCGCTAGGGGGAGTATTATTATAATATAATAAGAATAGCAAACTATATCTAGTAGCCTTTCTCTCCTAAAAACTCACCCCTACTAAATTAAACTATAAGATATATAATAAGGAACTGCTTATAATTATTAGATGCGAGCACCACAGGTAACTCGCAGGTGCTAAGTAGGCGAGCCCTAAAAGGCGGGGAGATGGATCACGGGGTTTTCTCAAATAGAGTTTTCTCCCTATATGTAAATAAGGAGTAGTCCGCGTGGGCCCAATAGGGATCCGAATCGGACGTTAAGCAATGAATAATTATTAATTATTAGATGCTTTAAATAATGGCGTCCTAAGCTTAAAGGATTGTTATTTTTAATACGTGTATTAATAGACTATAAAAACCTACAGTACTTTATAACTATAAAACAATTAACATAGCACCAAATTTATTGGGCTAAATACCTCTTATAATTTAACTTTAAAATTATATACTAACTAGGTAAACTTAATTAGAAGCCTAACTCATTAATATAATAATTATAGGATCTACCTACAAACGCTTTAAATAAATAAATTATAAAATATTTATAAATCTTATTGCCCTCTAAACATTTTAAAAAACTATATTCTATATTTCTAGATATAGAACTTAATAAAAATAAATTAGAAATTAATAAATAGTGTCGGTATCCTCACTTTATCAACGTGTACAAATATTACTGTATTGCGATACGTATACGGTGTTGAAGTTGGTAGTTATTGATTGTCTAGAAGTAAGGGGTTGCTCCAAGGTTAGGTTAGCTAGTCTTGCTTTGTGGTCTTATAACCACGTTACATAACTAATATTCCGACACTAGAGCAACTCTAAAAAGAAGGCTAATCTACACTCCAAAGTTAAGTCTACTTCTAGACTATTTATAGCGTATACGCAATAGCTAGGGATCTAATCAATACGCAATAAGGAGAAGAAGAAGAATCGTTAGGGGTAGCAGGTTAATATATCGCGAGGGCCGCTAAGGCGCTAGTAATAAGCGAGCCAATAGTGATTTTCTATCCTAGGGATGGAAAATCCTAATTAGCTAGTTAAATTTAGGGTCCATACCGTCGCAATTAGTTATATAACGCTAAGTTAAGTCTAAGTTCGTTTATTCAACCCATCCTATAACTTATAGGTCGATTCGGTTTGTATTAATAAGCCATTAAAGAGCCGCGTAGGGTTTTCCCTTCGTTATAGCGTTAGTAGGGTTAGCCTCTCTGTTAATCCATTTCACCTCCGTAATCTGTCTCCGTTTATAGGCTTGCCAGAGGCACATTACGTTAATTATTAGGTGTTTTTCTTGGGTAGTTCCGAGTTGTACTAGACAGTTATATAAGGACTTAGAGTTAGTGCAAAGCACAAATAGGAGGTTAATTTGTAGGATCTTATCTACTATAGACTTAATCGCAACGCCAATATTAAAGCCGTGGGCCGTACCGTAGAGTTTAGAAGCTAGTACTCTCCAAGTAACTCTTTTACACTTAACTAAGCTCCAATAGACGATATTGGCCTTCTTTATAGCATTAGCTAGTACAATAACATAGCTAATTTATAAAGAGAGGTCCTTATTGTTAGCAAATAACGCGTCCGTAAATACCAGTAGCTGTAGGGTTTTAATGTCTAACTTAACGAACTTAAGGCCTCTATTAGCGTTCTTAATTTGCTAGCTTAGGCGCTTATTTAACTGTTTTACGTCTTCCTTATTAGGGTTAATCACCTAGGCGGTAAAGAATAAATTAAATAAGGCTTCTAGCTAGCAAACTAAAGCGATATATGCACCTCTAGCACGTTAAGTAATATACTGGTCCTTTGGGGTTAGGGTTCTTGTAGCTCCTTTTAATCCCATACTCGTGGCAAGTTTAGTGCTAATTGTACTAAGGTTTATACATTATTATTCCTAAGTAAGCGTAATACTCCTGTTAGTTAGTAGCTAAATAACTCCACCATTAAACTTAATGGGCGTATTAACGGTAAGCTGTTCCCGTTCCTTAGCTATAAACTTGGCCTTATGCAGCTTGTTTTGCTCTGCGTTTATAAAGGTCTTATCTACTAGGAATAGAGTATTATTAATTTATAGGCCTACAATGCCAAAGGGCTTATTGCTCTGTAGGAGACAGGGGTCATATATAGACTGGTCTATGTATAACTATTGGATGTAATATAAGTAATATATCTTAAACCAGTGGTTACCAGCTTCCAGTACTCTATAGAGTGGTTTTATAACCTTTAAAACTAAGGCCTCGTCAATCCCAAGTTGCTTAATTAGCTCATGCGGAGGTTGTATATAGAACTCTTAATTCAGTGTAGTGGTTAATTATACATAGGCCTGTAAAATGTCTTAGAGGTAAAGTCATGCCTATAGAAGCTTTATGGCGGCGATATAGAGAATTAGTTATTAGCTAACTTATTAAATAGTTAGTAATTAGGTAAGAACTAGTTCCTTTTCTAAGTTATTATAAGCTTGCACAACTAGTTAGGATTTCTTAAAGGCTTTATCAGTTCCCTTATTCTTAATCTTATTAACAAATCGCGAATTAAAGAGTTATACGCCTTGTGGTATATCTATAAGTCTTACAATCTTAAAAACTTCCTTCTTAAGTAGACCAGTAAGCTCCCTTTGTTAAAAGGCGCTGAATTAAGTACTAAATTAACTGTCATCCTATAGGTAGATGGTGGTGTCAGTTATAGCCGTAAGTAGAGGGTATTTGCGAGGGCGTCCTCTGCCTCATTTTAGGGGTTGTTGCTAAGCTTTAGCAGGTCTCTCTAAGACAGTCTCAGGAAGGACTGACCCAGATAGAGGTTTAGGTAGCGATTTTAGTCCGACAATTTGCTCCTGCAATTTAGTTGCTTAAAGGTAGGGTTTTACAACCATAGATTAAAAGGCTATAGGTCCGCTAGACAGCTTAATAGTATATATTTCACCCTTAACGGTAAGCAAGGTAAATGGCCCGTCCTAATAGCCACTTTGGCTAGTGTTTCCTTCTCTCCAGACCAAAATAGGCGAATTTGGTGGGAGATTATAAATCGCATTAGCATTAGGTCCGTTTCGCATATTTAGCGCATTAGCAATCTGTCGTTTAGCTTATAGCTTCTGTATCTCTGCCATAGCCTTTTTAATTGCGGCAGCGCGTTATATAACCGTAGGGGATAGTGTATTGGATTTAACTATTCGGGGGTAAGCTCTAAAGACTAGAAGTATGGGAACTAGTCCTTTAGGGCTAGCTAAATCGTTAATTGCTTTAAACGCCATTTAGAGTCCCATCTCCTTATCAATTTTAGGGATTTCAGTTATAATGATCTAATAGGCTCGCCGTAATAGACTATAGTAGCGCTCTACCATTCTAATGGAGTTATGTGCTTTGACCGGTACTCCCTTTATACTAATTCCCATAATAGTGGTGTATTGCTTGAATTCTTTACTAACAAAGTTCTTTCTGGCGTTGTAGGTAATTAGGTCTAGTGGCCCTAGGTAGGTATTAATCTAGCACATCTATAGAACGTCCTATGTGTATTTAGCGCTAATGTCTTGTAGCCATCTACCGGCTTAGAATCGCGTTCCTTCATTAATAATATATAGGAGGGGTAATCCGCTGATATACATAATATTAACGATAATATTATAGTTAAAATTAACGTTGTTTTGTAGGGTAAAGCGGAATCTGCCTAGTAATTTGCTAAACTTCTAACAGTAGTAGTAGAACTTGGTTAGTTACTTAATGGCTATTCTATTAGTTTTATAGCCAGTATAGTAGAGTAGCTTTTATAATTTCTCAACTAAGGGGTGTCTAAATCGACGATATAGGCGCCGTAGCTCTATATCTGTTAAGTAGCAGGGGTTCGCGTTAAAGGATTTAGATAAATATAACTGTAGTAATAAGCTCTATAAGAGAAATAGGTGGCTAAACTGTCGCACTACTAGCACTCTTTCAGTACGAGTGATAACAACGTTTCTAAGGTTATTATAGTAGATTTAGAGTCTGTCTATATCCGCTAAATAGAGCAAGAAGGGGGTATCCATATAGACAATATAAAACTGTATCTTGCCTATAGGGGTGACAACATCTGTAGTTCTAATAGAGGTAGCAATTCCAATGCCAAACTGCACGTTAACTTGTCCTTTGGTTAAGGTATTAAGTCTTATAGATTAGTCCGCGTTCTATAGTGCCTAGAATTGTCTATAACCGGCTATAGACTTCTTTAACGCACTAGTATCAATTATAATTCCTATAAATACTGTAGAAGTATAGCGTGAAGCGGCGGTTGTTGTGTTATAGTTAAACGGGTTAGTTTCCGTAGTAGGTTCTATAGAGGTTACAGTAAGTAAGTAAGCACAAGCCTTATTGGCTAGTTCTATACTTATAGAGGTTGCTTCGTCTATAGTAAAAGTCCTAAATAATATAAGGTAGTAGCCGTTAGGGTCTTCTAATTCTTCCTCGCTGTTGTTATTATTAGTGTTTTTATTAGCGTCTATGTCTAGCACAAGAGCTTTAAAGGTCTTATTGCACTTATTATTGTCGTCTCCTTTATAGTAGATAGTGTATTGTCTAAAGCGTTCTTTAAAGTTACCATTATAGCCCTTATTATTATTAAAACGTCTTTTATACTTATTTCTAGAACGGTTCCGCTCCTCCTCTATATATTTCCATGAGCGGCAGCTCTCCTTTTAGCAAATATAGCACTTGGCCTTTAGGGATCTAACGGTGTTTTGTCTATAGAAGCGGGTTTAGTTACGGTTGTTACGGATATTACAGCGGTATGTGCGATCCATAAAGTAGGCTCCTTAAGACGGTCTTATTAAGGCCTAGGAAGGGTGTTCCTTCTCCTATATAACTATAGAAGATTGCAACTTGCTAATTAACTGGGAGAGGTCTTCGGAAGGGTTAGAAATGGCGATACGGCGTACTGGTATTCCTTAGCAAGCGGTAACTAGTTTATTTATAAGGAAGAGGTCTGTACGAAACTCTAGGTATAATCTATAGCGATATTTTAAAAGCTTATTAAGGAGTAGTTAGAAATTCTGATAGATTTGCTTATTAGGGTTCTTATTAATAATTCCTTAGAAGTCAGTAGCGTTCTATTTAGTAAGGTTTCTCTAATAGTACTCTAGTCCTTCAAAAAAGTAATACATGTAGTTATATGCCTTAGTAAATAATCTAGTTAAAAGGCTGCTATTATAGTAGTAATCCTAAGCAAGTCCCTTTAGCATAGTTAGGAATACAGTTATATAGCCTTTAGAAGGTAGACCAGCTCTCTTGCAGATATTATAGAAAATAGTTAACTTAAAGTTAAAGCTATTACTCACTCTATTATACTTCTGGTCGTCTGTGTAGATCTTAGCAATAGTAGCTACCTCTTTACTATATATAGGCAGGTGCATAGCAGGGTTAGTATTGGCAGTACTAGGGTAAAGATACTAGGCAGGAGGAGCACTAGGTAGAGTAGGAGCGGTTACTAGAGGGAGGATAGAGGCAGTTGCTGTAGGCAATAATTGCTAATTCTGCGTCTGTAGGAGTTAAGTAAGGAGGGTAAGTAGTTAATCCTAGGTAGAGGTAGGTGTAGCTTGCTATTAGGTGGCGGTTGGTGCAGTTTACTAGTATTACGGACGCTTTAAGTACGATGTTACGACTACTAGGAGAAGAGTCGCAGGAAGCTAGTTGGTTGATACAGGCACAGTCTAGGATGGATCCGGTGGAACTATGTAACGAGGAATGGTAGCCAAGGTCACGTAATGTGATCTGTGTGATCTATATAATCTATATGATCCGTGGGACGGAGTAGACAGAGTAGATAGAGTAAACGGAGCGAAGGGATTTCTTAGGAGTATGGTTGTGTATTTAAAGGACCATAGTCCCTACCCAGATAGTTCTCTCTTTGTAGTGAATCTTAGAATATAATTGGAGTTAATTTGTTGGGTAACTACTCCACCAGTTATTATTATGTTGTTAATTTCGTTTATACCTATATACCTAGCCCATTAATAGAACGTACTGTAGTTCCTACTATAAGGTTCCGTTACACATTCACTACTAAGGTTACGGTATTAAATAGGGAGATTAAATAATATGCCACTAAGAGCAGTACTAGTTATGACGGCGTTGGCAATAGCTACAACCTTAGGTCCAGGTGATACTAGTATAGATAAGGGGGATTCTTAAGTGGTTATATAAGGTTAGTTATAGGAAATGGTTGATCACTTATAAGATAATAATAGGATACTTAAAGAACGTATTAATGGAATTGGAGTAGCAAAGATTAAGTTACCTTTAATTAAATAATTCTCGGGAGAGAAGTTAAAGCTTAAAGGATTTCTTACGCAAATACACTTTAAGGTAGTACAGGAAGGAGCGAAGTTAGTAATATCGTTAGACTAAGTAGCTTATGCAGGATTGTTCCTAATAGGGAGGGCACTTGAGTGGTTTAAGCCGTATCTTATGGAAATATAGGCCAATGGCATAACAACTACTAACCAGGATGTACGGTATATATTTGCCAGTTGGAACGGGTTCGTAGAGCGGTTAACGTAGATATTTAGAGACCCGGAAGCCATAATTATAGCAGAACGAAAGCTTTAGAACTTAGTACAACGCACTTTAATAATTGAGTATATAACACAGTTTTAAACACTAGCTATATAGGTTGAGTGGAACGACAGGGCGCTTATGGCATAGTATAAATAGGGACTTAAGGCTAAAGTCTAGGACGCAATTATCCTGATGGAAGATGCGGATACTCTAAGAGAGTTAATAGATTAGTTAATAAAGATTGATAATAGGATCTACTAAAGGGAACAAGCTAAGAGAGGGCAAGACAGAGTTCTATAGTTGTATAAGGCGCAGAGTACGCAATGACAGATATAGAGTTAAAAACTATGGAATGGCGTAGAGCTAATGGACCTAAGTGGTACCAAAGAAACCTAAAAATGGGAAAAGAAACTATGGAAACCTAGAGGTTAAGGATTAAGAGATTAAAGGACTAAGGGGTAGAGGCTAAACTAGGGATCTTAGCAGCAGAAGACGTTTAAGCGGACTCTATAGCAAGAAAGATGGTTTAAAGATGGAGCTTATATAAATTGTGGAAAATAGGGTTATTTTGCCAGAGACTATAGAGGTGGTTAGAGTAACTACGCGGTAAAGGGAACTAGACTAGCAGACAGCATATACGCATAAAGGGACGATGGTGCACTGCGAGGAATAAAAGAGTGTTTAATTAACAGTTTTGCGTATTGTTATAATAACGTATACCGAATTTATAAGGACGCTAAGTACGGTGTAAGCTATTGGCCGTAAGAGCTAGAGTTAAAAGGACTCTAAGGAACTAGAGAGTTAGATAAAGAATAAGATTAACTCTATAAGCTAGATTAAGATGTTACAGCAATATATAGACGAAGATTAGTAGTAATGACAATGGAGTTGGAGTACTTATTAATTAATAGCAATAAGGATAAAAAGGAGGCTAACTAGGAGCACTTAAACCTTAGTAACGCAACAGAAGCAGAGACTGAGACCACCACTAAGCGAGGTTTAGTAATGGGTATAGTGACACCATTAAATACGATTTCCATCGCTTTATAAGACGATAGGAGCAACGTTTAGAAGAAACTAAGTAAGTAGATAACTGCTAGTGCTAGCTTATCACTTAATAAAGGCAAAAGGCCACAGGCTCAAGATTCTTAAGAAGAGATAAAAGAAGCTTAAGATTCTTAAAGTAAGATAAGACATACCTAAGAACCCATAACGGACGAAAACCAATGGGAAAGGGTAGCAACTTAGTTTAGTAACAAACGAATAAGTACAGGACGCAAGTTCAAGAACTATAAGTTTAGGGAACGAATAAGAACGTTAGCAATTCTAGGTAAACATAGTATTTAGCCTAAAGATTAAATAGTTAATACTAGGATTAAAAAGTAAGACAACTATAAAGATCTAGCTGCAAGATGCAGAAAACAAGAAACTATGGATAAGTTTAGAATAAGAATTATTATATAGCAAGAGTAGAAGCTAGATAAGAGGTCAGCTATACTAGGTTGTATAAGGGATAGAGTACCCGTATAAAGAGTTACTAATAGGCCGAGTGCAGGGACACCTAGGGTAAAATGGTTAGATAAACTGGAACAAGAAGAGGATCTAGATATCCTAACTAGGTTTAAAGAGAGATATACTAAAGGATATTATAATGTAGTAATAATACGGTACTTTCTAACGGATAGACCATACACACTAAACCAGTTGTATGGGAAGTGGTATAGGCAACGATATAATAACGAATGGGAAGATTTTTATATATAGCTAAACGAAAAAGTTATCCAAGACTAACCTATTACGGAGAAACGCATGAGTTATATTAAAGGAGCATTAATTATAACGTTAAGGAACCTAGAAGAGGGATTTAAGGACTAGAGAAGTGAGCAATAAATCTTAGTACCCATAGCAGAGATACCAGTGGTTAGGTTAACTAGGTATAGGTTTAAACTTAAGAATAAAGACGAACTAAGAGTTAACCTAAAACATGCAGCGCATTATATACTATTATAGATAGCTTGTGTGGATAACACGTGCAATATGCATAGAGTACTAAAAGATAAGAACCGGAAGTACCTAGTAAGGATATATTAGGCACTAGAGGAAAAGCGGTTTAAGAATGCTAAGTATATATATAGTTGGCACCCAGTAGAAGTATAAGGTTAAGGGGACTTAATACTTTAACCAGGAAGATTCCTTATAGAAGAATACTTAGACGGATAATAGTAGTAGGAGTGCCTAGAGAACACTTGTCCATAGTATATAGAGGAAAAGAAACAAACTAAGTATTGGCCAAAGTTGGACTAAGTATAGGCAGGATCTAGCAGCCAATAGTTAGGAAAAGAAGAGGCGCACAGGACTAGAGGGAACTAGTGTTAGAGCCTTAGACCCTTAAAGGAATTTAAGGATAACACCTAAATTTAAGAGTAAAGTGGCAAGATTAGCAGTTCGAAGCGTTGGTAGATAGTGGAGTAATAAGGAACCACATATTACCAAAGGCAGTGGAAAGGATAGGGTTACTATATAGACAGAAGGAACACCTATATCCACTTATAATGATTTTAGGAGATTAGATAGCCTATAGAGGAGGCGTTATTAATCTTAAAACAGGACCTATTTAGATAACTATTAAAGGAAGACCAGTTAGAATGTCTTTTAATATCCTACCGTTGGGATAGGATGAGGTGATACTAGGAATGCCTTAGTTATAGGAGTATAATCTAAAGATTGATTGGGTTATAGGTTAAGTCAATATTAAGGATACATAATAACGCAAAGTGCGATAGTAAACCAAGTTGGTATAGTACCAAGTTAGAGCGACGTATGAAAAGACTGAGTGAGGCTTGAGTTATGTACCAAAGAGATACCATAAGTATGGAAAAAAGTTATGGTTACCTGAAAGTGAGAAGCTGTTAGAGCATACAGCTTAGGACTATAAGATAGAATTGGAAGAAGGAATGAGTCCAAAGTTCTTTCTAATCTATAAGCTTACTAAAATAGAGTTAGTAGCGCTTAAGGAGTTTATCCAGGAGAACTTACGAAAGGGATATATTAGACTGTTGTAGTTATTAGTAGGATATCCAGTACTGTTCATCCTAAAGAAAAACGGAAAACTTAGGATGTGTATAGATTATAGATAGTTAAATAGTATTACCCGGAAGGATAGGTATCCTTTACCCTTAATTAGTGAAATCTAAGATAGGATAGGCAACGCAAAGATCTTTACGAAGATAGATCTGAGATGGGCGTACTATTAGATTAGGATTAAGGAAGGCGATAAATAGAAGGCAGCCTTTAGGTTAAAGGAAGGACTATATAAGCCATTAATTATGCAATTTGGGCTTATAAACGCACTAGCAACATTCTAGAAGCGAATTAATAGTATATTAGGAGAATACCTAGATGAATTTATTATGGTATACCTTGACGACATTATTATCTACTTAGGGAGTAAGGAAGAGCACGGAGAATATATTAAATGGGTCTTAAAGAGACTATAAAAGGAATGAATGCCAGTAGCAATTAAGAAATGCAAGTTCTTCACCAGGAAGACTGATTTTGTTGGATTTATTATTAAACTAGGCTAACTTAGTATAGATCCAAAGAAGATTAAGGCCATAGTGAATTAGTAAGAACTAGAGAATGTTATGTAGTTAAGATCGTTTCTAGGGTTTTGCAATTACTATAGAAGGTTTATAGCGTAATAGTTATAGGGTATTGAGCTATTTACGTAGTTAACTAAGAAAGAAGAACTATGGGTATAGGGAAAGGAGTAACAAGAACTATTTAAGAAAGTTAAAGAGTTGTTTACCTAAGAGCTAGTTCTTAAGATCTATCAACTAGGGCTAGAGACGGTTATAGAAACGGATGTATTAGACTTTACACTAGGGGCGTGCTTCCTATAGAAATATTAAGATGGATGGCACCCAGTGGTATACTATAGTCGAAAGATGACACCACTAGAGTTAAACTATGACATCTATAATAAGGAGTTGTTAGGTATAATTACAGTACTTAAGGAATAGAGAGCATTCTTATAAGGTATAGAGAAACCATTTATGGTTAAGATAGACTATAAAAACCTTATAGGATTCCTAATAATAAAGGAACTCAACTGAAGACAGGTTAGATGGGCGGAAATGCTTATAGAATACTATTTTGAAATTTAGCATACTAAGGGTACAGACAATGTACGAGCAGATGCTCTAAGCAGAAAGGCTGAACTATAAAGTGATAAAAAGCTATTGGGAGCTTTGTTACGAAAGGATTAGGACGGATTGATTAGGTATAATTATCCGAAGATTGCAGTAATTAAGGAAAGTTAGATCCATAAATTACTAGAGAGTAAGTGGATATAGAAGATCTAAGAAGTATAGGCAGAGGATCCAGACTTAGAGCAATATATAAATAGAGAAGCAACGTATATGCCTAAGTCTATTATAGAAGAGTTTGTTAAGGAATTCCATAAGGGAATAATATAAGGACATAACGGAGCTATAGGCTTAGTATCAAGACTTTAAGAAGAATATATTATTTAAGGAATCTGGGGACTAGCGAGATAAGTTATAAAGGAATATCTAGATTGCTAAAGGAATAAACTAATAAGGTATAAGCCGTATGGAGGGCTATAACCTATTAAGACACTAGAAAGACCATAGGAGGTTATATTATAGGACTTTATTATTAAGTTACCAAAGTTAAGAGATCCTATTACAGGATAAGATTATAACGCGATCTTGGTAATAGTGGATAAGCTAATAAAGTGGGGATACTTTATAGCATACACTAAAGAGATATTAGTAGAAGATATTGCTAGAATCTATATAAAAGAAGTGTTCGTAAGATATGGAGCACTAGACAAGATTATATTAGATAGAGATCCAAGATTTATAGCAGTATTTTGGGAAGTATTTTTAGTAGAACAAGGGGTTCGCGTAGCAACGTCTACAGCGTATTATCCGCAGACGGACGGATAAATAGAAAGACTAAACTAGACACTAGAACAGTATCTAAGGCATTATATTAATTATGTATAGAATAATTAGGTATTGTTGTTACCAGTTACATAGTTTGCATACAATGCAACACTATAAGAAGGAATGGGAACATTACTATTTAAGGCGAATTACGGATACGAACTAAGAATATCGTTATCACCACATTAAGCAAAAAAGACGAGTAGCACAGCTAAGTAAAGAATGGAGATGTTAATGAATCTTTATATAGACCTTAAAGAAATAGCTAAACTAGTATAAGAACGAATAAAAAGGTACTATGATGCTAAGAGATCTAAGGGACCAGATCTTAAGGAGGGGGATAAAGTGTGGCTACTACACAAAAATTTTAAGAGTCGACGACTAAGTAAGAAGTTGGACTATATTAGACTAGGACCCTTTAAAATTAAGTAAAGAATTTCATTGGTTATATATAAGTTGAACTTACTAGCTAAAATGAAGATCTACCTTATATAGCATATCGCAATGCTAGAGCTAGCATACGGGAATATTGAGCCACCAGTCTATAAGGCAGACACGTATAGAGGACAGGAAGAAGATAAATAGCAAGTTTTGAAAATTATTAATCATGAGGGTGTAGATAATGAAACATAGTATAAAGTAAAGTAGATAGGCTATAGTGAGACTACCTAGGAGCCACTAAGCAACCTAGAGAACGCTATAGGAAAGGTACGGGAGTATTAGAAGAAAGTAGGTTAGGTAGTATTAATAAGAAAGGATTGCCAAAAAATAAGTTACCTAAGGGGGACCCAAGAGGAGCAATTACCAAGCTACTTGGAGTTGTTTCCCTTATAGGAGGAGAGCTAGTTCTTTTATTACCTAGCTCGGATAAACCCTGTTAAACTAGTTTCTACTCCTTAGAACAAACCTTCTTATATACTTTCTTAAGACGAAGCAGACGAGCGTAAGTAGAGGCATAAGCTTTAAGAGTATAACGCTCCTTGTCTTTTACCCGTTTAGCACAAGCGTAGTCTTTATCCTAGAGATAACAAATCTTGCCCAAGGCACTGGAGAGCTTAGTGTTAAGTTTCGCAGTAGTAGATTAAATATAAGACCCTATAATAAGTTACTTAGGGAACTTGAAGACTGTTAAGAGTTATAGGACGCGCATATTTAGCGTTAGAGATAGAACGAACGTCGTAAGAAGAATAAATATTTGCTTTAGTACACTCCGAATAAGAGAAAGGTTATTAAGTGGTAGGACTTGCTAGCGTAATATAAACCAACCCCTCTTTTGCACAACAAGAATATGGAGACGGCATTACCTCACCTAGTAATAGTATGGAGGAAACCGTACGCGTACAACAAAGGGTTAAAGAAGAAGAAGGAGCTTTAGTTATAATAAGTAAGGATATTAACCAGATTAATTAAACGGACATTATACCTCTAGTAGATAACTTAGAGATGTTAGGAATCTTTAAGGACGAAGATAAAGAGGAGGGAGATGGTGTTATAGACGCTTTAAGTATGATGTTACGACTACTAGGAGAAGAGTTGTAGGAAGCTAGTTGGTTAATATAGGCACAGTCTAGGATGGATCCGGTGGAACCATGTAACAAGGAATGGTAGCTGAGGTTATGTAATATGATCTATGTAATCTATATAATCTGTGTAATCCGTAGGACGGAGTAGATAGAGTAGATAGAGTAAATGGAGCGAAGGGATTTCTTAGGAGTACGGTTGTGTATTTAAAGGACCACAGTCCCTACCTAGATAGTTCTCTCTTTGTAGTGAATCTTAGAATACAATTAGAGTTAATCTATTGGGCAACCACTCCACCAGTTATTATTACGTTGTTGATTTCGTTTATACCTACATACCTAGCCTATTAATAGAACGTACCGTAGTTCCTGCTATAAGGTTCCGTTATAACTAGGGTGTAGATACAACAGCTAGTTAGGGTGTTATAAGGGTAGGTATTTGCGTTTTAGGTGTTATGGCTATAGCTATAGGCTGGATTACAGGCGTTAGAGGTAGTGGAGGTAGTTAATAGTTTACAGGCGTTGGCACCGTGTGGGTAGGTAGTGGGCTACTAGGGGGGGTTATAGGAACTAAAGAGGCTATAACTAATAGGGGTATAGCTTGATTCAATTTTAGAGCTATTTATATTAAGTTAAGTCGTTCTTATAGTGCCACTGTAATTATAGGGCTGACTTCCTTAAGAGCTCCTATAATTTCCTTATCTGTCTATTCGTGAGGTTCCTCTTCTATAAGAGTATTATACAGAACCTTATAAAGTAGGTATCTGTTGCTGTGTGTGGCGATATATACTCCTCTTTAGAGTAGGTAAGTACGGAGCTTTACTCTAGTAATAGAGCGTATCTTTCTAAAGTTCTTAATGGTAAAGCCTTTGAATTCTTCCTGGAATAGCAACTGTAATATATAATCCATAAAGTTCTTATATGTATACTTATAGATTTTCGTTTCTATATATTCTTTCAGGTCTTTCTCTAAGGCAGTTGCTATATTAATCCCATAACTATATCTGGCGATTCTCTCCTTCTAATTAATTTCCATATTGTCATGTCTTTGTGTATGTTGTAGTTTAAGGTTAAGGTTGAGGTTAGGGTTGAGGTTAAGGTTGAGGGTTATGGTCGAGGTTGAGGTTAAGGTTGAGATCAAGGTTTAAGGTAAGGGTATAAAGGTAAGGGTATATACGTCCTCTACAGCCGTTAGGCCTGTAAAGTGTTCTTAGCAAGACTGCTATTCTCTTAGCGATCTGTTATATTGGCTATAAGGCCAGTACAAATTCTCTCAAGCTTGAGAGAGGTCGTAATCTTCTTTAAATAAAGATATAATTCTCTAGGCGATTTAACGCGTTAGCAGTTAAGCTAATACGTGGTCTTAAGCTTTGAGGGTAATGTAGCTTTCTCCTTTAACTAAAATAGACAAGGCTAGGTGATCCGTATACTATTTCTAATACGGTTCTTAAGCTCTAGCTTATTGCGTATTTCCTAATCTATACGTCTACTGATCAGTGTCGGTATACTTACTTTATCAACGTGCACGAATATTACTGTATTGCGATACGTATGCGGTGTTGAAGTTGGTAGTTATTGATTATCTAGAAGTAAGGGGTTGCTCCAAGATTAGGTTAGCTAGTCTTGCTTCGTGGTCTCGTAACCACGTTATATAACTAACATTCCGACAAATAGGAAATGGAAATTAATAAGCTAATAGAATATAAATATAAGAATAATAGATATAATAAAAGCGATTTAAATGGGAAAATAATAGCATAAGGATATTATACTTGCTAAATGCGAAATTTAAAATAACCAATTATACTATTAACAGAAGATAATAGTCCTAAATTCTAAACCTTTATAATTTAAGATACTTAAATTTATATACAACTTTCCTATAGTAGGACATCCCGGCTATATAAAGACTTATAAAATTGTTTAATAAGTATACTACTAGCCTATAATGCATAACTACGTACGAAAATATATTTAAGTATATAGGACGTGCATACGTAGGAAGACCTCTTATATAAAGAAGCAAGGAGTACTTTAACCACTACTAATTCCGATATAAAGATAGCGCGACATCTTAATTAACTTTATAGTTAACTTGCCTAACAGTAATAGGTTTATAAATATTATAGTAGTTATTAACCATTTTATAAAAATGCAATATATAATTCCTATAGATTTAGTTAATGCAATATTAATAGTTAAATGTTTTATTAAGTATATCTTTAAGCTACATGGACTTCTTAACTTAATAATATCCAACTATAGAAGCTAGTTTATTTTAGACTTCTAGTAAGCTTTATATAAATAATTAAGTATTTAAATATAACTCTTAACCGCATTCTATTTAGAGATAAATAGTTAAATTAAAATTGCAAACGTAATTATAGAATAATATCTATAAATATACTGCTCCTACCTATAAGATAACTGGGGAAAATGGCTGCCCTTAGCTAAGTTTACTATAAATAATATAATAAATATATTAATGGGTATAACGCTATTTTATATAACTTATAGACAAGACCCTTAACTTGGATTTAAACTATAACCTAAAATTAATATAATAGAACCTATAATTAAATAAATCTAGTTAATTAACGCGTATAACTTTACTAATTAAATAAAGTAGTAAATAGAACTATTATAAAGTAAATTAACGTATGCTTAAATAGTATAAGAATAGCATGTAAATAAAGGATAAGCTCCCGCATAGAACTTTAAGAAAGGTAATATAGTTTACCTAAGTATATAAAACCTACGGACTTAACGGCCCTTAAAGAAACTTAATTGGAAGTTTATAGGCCCGTATTAAATTAAGAAGAAACTAAGCCTATACGCCTATAAGCTTAAACTACTAACTAAAATAAAAATATATCTAATGTTTTATATAAGCTTATTATAACCTTTAAAAGATAATCCTATAACTTATAAAATCCCGCTACTACCTCCTATAATTGTCAATAATGGTAATAGTTTGTACTTTATTAACTTAATTAATAATATGCAATAGAAAACATAATCCAAACAATTTAAACTTCTTATTAAGTAAAAAGGATATAAAATACGAACCTGGGAAATCTATAACTAGATTAAAGCCAACGTGCCTTCCTTAGTAAAAGAATTCTATAAGGACCATCCTTTACGGCCTACTTTAGCTAGATAGATACAATATAAAGGTAAACAATTGCCACCTAATATAAAAACATAAAACACGATAGCAGGAAACTTAAAATTAAAAAGAACTTGAAATGCACTATAACGCGATTATATAACACGCAATAGGTTATAAGTCTTAACTAAAATTAAATTATTTAGACCTTTGGTTAAAAAGGGGGGTATTATAACAGGACTAGCCTAGTTATAGTAGGAATGTCTTAGTAAAATACTTAATAGATAAATTCCGACACTTTAATTAAATTCTGCTAAGTTTTGCTATATAGCTGGCACAGTAATATTCTTTCTGGGCTTAGATGGGCCTGTTAAGGTTATAGTTTCTACTATTATACTAGTTAATACTCTTATTCTTTTATCTTATAACACGTTTATTATAGCATTCCTTAAGGCGCGAGGTCTTCTATTGCCTATACTGCGTTATTTAAAGTATCTTAGTTTGTGGTATTGACCTACATAGTAGTATATCTGGTAGCAGCCTAGGAAACCCGCTAATTGGATAATAGTTAAGAATGTTGTTTATATTAACTAACAATATATTAATAGTAACCTATATAGACGGCATAGAGATATTAATCTTGCATGCTTTAGGCGCGAAGACGGCTTAATTAAGTATATTTGCAATTATAGTGCTCCTTAGTTTAATCTATACTTCTTTTAGTATGGGTTAATATAATATAAGTTATTATATACCCTCTAAATAATAGTGTTGTTTTTATTATTAATAATATAGAAAGTTGGCTTTAATGCTAGTTTTTGCTAGTTCCTTAAGAACTTACCCATATAATAAAGATTTTGGGACCTATCCTTAAACTAGCAATATATATTGCCTATATAATATTAGTTATTATTAGTGCGTAAAGTAGGAAAGAAAAAGGGATATACCCTTAATTCTATGTGTCTGTCTATATTTAACTATTTTACTTAAACTTTTAATAAAGTAGAATAAACTAGCCGCTAATCCTAGAACCATATCCTTAATGGTATCTTTATATTAACTTATAGCAAGTATCCTTTTTACTTAGTAATGGAGCTAATTTACCTCCTTCTTTATATCTATCTTAGGCGGATCTTTGCTAAAGTCTAGATTAATGCATATATACTAACTGGAGTTATAGTTTAGTTGCTGTTGTTTTTATATAAGAAAATTATTTTAGGCTCTTTCTGCATTAATAATGCTGCCTATATAATTAACCTAGAAAGTAGTTAGTAAGACGTCTATAGGATATACTAAAGTTTAGCAGTATAAAGTTACTAGAGCCACTAGTAGCTGTTAGAATCACGGT
>Ga0307507_10005678_pt1 | contig 20227 bp, 22 predicted proteins | sample 7_EM_MG_FD_207223 | JGI IMG/M metagenome (GOLD analysis project Ga0307507, IMG submission 207223) | Populus trichocarpa ectomycorrhiza microbial communities from riparian zone in the Pacific Northwest, United States - 7_EM | ecosystem: Host-associated > Plants > Roots > Unclassified | place...
AGTGTACGTAGCTCATCGCGCGTCACTTTCACACCTTGCAGTCCATGATCACCCAAATCGTCCCCAACATCGAGTTCGTCTGTACGCTTGTTCACTGGTATGGTCTTGCCCTTCAGAGGAGAAGGGCTAGGAGAGCCAGCAAGAATCTTCTTCCTCAATGGTTCTGGCACCATCTCTAGAGGGGTCACGGCGCCCGGTACACCAACTGGCTTGACCTCGGGCATTGGTCTGTCTTCATCAAATGTTGGATCCCAATCTTCGTTGCGTCTCAGAAAGATATCCAATTCGTCGTGTTCAACCGCATCTTCACTAAAATCAGAATGAATTAAAGGAACACTGGCATGTATAAATTCAAAGCATACAATTCTGCGACCGTCTTGAATGGGTTTGTCAATTGAGAGTGAGAAAAAAGGAACAGGACTCACACCGGGAAACTTCCCACCAACGAGGATGCCAGGAAGTTGTTGCTTGTCTGAATATGCTGCCTAAACCACATGAACTCGGTAATGAATTCTCTCCTACCTGCAGGAGCTTTCCGTCTCCAAAGCCTTTTGGCATCTTCGTCAGAAGCAAGATCATATGTCGTATATGTAATCCTCTTGACCTGCAAAGTACGTAAGATATACTCTATAAAGTAAATTAACATGAACAAGATGGCTCTATAAATGTGATATTGAGGTACCTTGGCGCTGCCTCAAAGCCGGCTGAGAGGCTATCGTTGTCATGAAGAGTGCGATGGGCGGGGGAGCCATAATATGGTGGTAGTCGTGATCAAAGTCGGACCGTGACTGATCAAGAGATAAGTCTCCTTTCGATCATACCATGTCAGAGAATTCAGCACCGGAAATAAAGGTCCTAGTGGTTTGCTTGGGTATGGGGGTTTTCGATCATGGTGATCGACGTACAAATTTTTTTTTCTGACAGGTAACATATGTCGTTCGCCCATGGGTGAAGCAGTCCTAAGACACACCGCCGAAATGCGGGGAATGTCAATACTGGTTGATAGCTGTGGAACAGCTGGATATCATGTTGGGGAAGAGCCCGACGAGAGGTGGGTTATACTTGTGAAACGCAGTCCCAAATTGACTTCATCTGGGGGCAGGACAATCAAAACCTGTAAAGAGGTATATTCGTCGCTATTGCGGCCCAACATACAATTAGACTCTTTTTTTTTTCAGCACGGAGTTAGGATAGATAGCATAGCTCGGAGGCTTGTAACGTCTGACTTTATCAGTTTCACTCACATCCTAGCTGCGGATGAGAGTGTCCTGGAATACCTCAAAAAAGTGAAACCTTCCACCACCAAAGCAAAGGTTTTCTTATGGGGATCTTATCTCGACGACAAACCTATTCCTGACCCTTATTATGGTGAAATAGTAAGTGGAGAGTGCCATTGGTTCTTGTTATTTGTCTAAATAGTCAAACCAATAGGAAGGATTCGAGAAAATCTTTCAACAATGTGTTTTGTTATCTGAAGCCTTCTTAGATAAGGTGACAGAAGAGATGGAGGACCCTTCGACAAGGACCTAGTTCAGTGGTGAGTAGGCATAATAACAGAGGCACGATTTCCAACGGCATCTTCCGCTTTCCACAGGCTTGTAATAGTCTAAGAAAAGTCGTCAATTTTCATTCGCAGTCTTCACATGTCCCTGACCTTATTTTGCGTGTAGAAATTTATTGCTCTATTGAAATTAGTAAGGGCGGAAGCATCAGCATGTAAACCCTCCTACACGCACCCTTTACCATAGAATCCAATATCTCCTAGCACGCTCGCTTTGTTGCCACTCCAGGAGAACATTGGCAATGGAACCGGGATTGGAACATTGACACCGATTTGTCCAACATTAACTTCCGCCTCGAACCGCCGTGCGGTGGCTCCAGATTGCGTGAAGATAGCTGCTCCGTTTCCATATTTATTCTTGTTGATAATTTCGACCGCATCATCCAATGTATCAGCTTGCAATATGATTAATACTGGTCCAAAGATCTCCTCTCTGGGGAAATACCGTTAAAAATCTTCAGCTGCGAGCTTAACCATACTCACTGATAACATTTCATAGACGTGTTCCCCAGAATGACAGTCGGCCCAACGAAATTTCCATAAGGGTAATTTGCTGGGTTTTTTAGATTCCTACCATCAAGAAGGATTTTCCCTCCGTCGTCTTCGGCAGACGAGATGAGTGCCGTCACACGATCTTTGGCGAAAGGCGAGATAAGAGGCCCTCTGGATTGGGACAGTTAAGTCTAGCGACGGTTCACTATTCTGACAACACTCACAGATCAGCATGAGGCTCCAAACCGCCATTCACTTGTAGAGTTCGAGCACGTTCAATGAGGCTTGGTAGCCAGTCTGATGCGTCTCCGACGACGACCGCTTGAAAGAGTGTTCAGAGTTGAAATCCATTATGGTATTGCACATTCTCACCAACAGAAATTGCCATGCATCTTTGGCCAGCAGCTACACAGAATAAGAACCACTCTATCAAGTAAAATTCAACCTACCACCAAACGCTGCACCAACTATAGAATTAATGGCAAGGTTCTTATTGGCTTGAAAATGTAAGTTTCATTGACACCTTACATCATCAGCTAATACATACCATCTGGCATCAAAATTGCATGGTTTTTAGCGCCCATGTTTGCCTAAACGGGGGGTCACCAACACAATTTCACAAAAAGGATGATAGATACCTGAACTCGCTTGCCATTCTTGGTACCTCTGTAAAATTGATCAACAGCCAGACAGGTTATTTAAACAGAATTGTGAACCTCTCGTAGATATGCCTGCCAGCTCGGTCGCCTCCAACAAAACTGATGGCTTTGATAGCAGGAGCATCACAGATGGCGTTCACAGTAGGAACTCCACCATGAACAACATTCAAAACACCAGCAGGTAAACCTGGAGCACAATTATGAATGTTACAAATTAGAAAGAGTTATTTCACTACCTGCACGTTGACAAAGTTCTGCGATGATCATGGCAGCACCCGGATCGCGTTCAGATGGCTTCACAATCAATGTGTTCCCAGTAGCGACAGCCAGAGGGATCGTCCATAGCGGTATCATGCTGCAAGGAGGATTAGGAGTGGACATAAAGTTTGATTCGACGTACGCTGGAAAGTTGAAAGGTGCGACACTTGCGCAAACGCCTAGTGGAACCTTCCTGACATAGGTATCCATATCTTTGCTGACTAAAGAACAAGGGACAGATGAGCCCAAGGCAAGGAATTACCGGGGACAATCTACCTTCTAATTTATCCCCAAGAAGAGACGTTGTAATGGCTGCAGCGGTCTCGACGACTTGCAAACCTCGGAGGAGATCGCCATGGGCATCTGAAGGGTCGTAAAATAAACAACAAGTTTGGGTGCAGAGAAAACTTACCTCCCAGAGTTTTACCTTGCTCTAGAACGATGCTATGGGCAATATCATCTGCGTTCTGACGCAGCAGATGCTGCAACCTGTCATAGCATGAGAGACGCAGGTTGAAGATTGGGAATGAATGTACTCGAGGATGAATCTCTGCCGAGTAACAACACTCGTTTTACCCCATGTTCTGAAAGCTCCGGATGCGGCATCGATAGCTTCTTCGAATTCCGAGTCAGTGGTTTGGGGGACTCGTGTGAGGAGTGTTTGGGTTGCCTGAAAGAGAACAGGGTGGATATTGGGAGGTAAACGTATCTCAATGAATGGCTTACGGGGTCATAAACGTCGATCCATTCTGTCGCTTTGCTTTCGACGAATTCGCCACCAATAAAATTCTTGGTGGGCCATCCAGTTGCACTTGTTCCTTTCCAATTGGCGGAGATGCGCCCAGCAATCGGCTGGGCTAGTGCACTCAACGCCTTCACACATGTGGATGTATGAAAACATCTATTCAGATGAATTGACTGGCGATAAACTTTGGAGAGGTGCATTGGGTGAAGGCAAGAGTACTATGTGCAGCTCGGACCAAACAGAAGAGCCTGGTCACATGTGTCCAGCCTGTTCGCGTCTGCTCTGTCCCACATCATGGTCCCCTCTGCCTCGCATCCCGTATTCGCGATGAATCAAAACGGTGACGCGTCGTTAGGCTTGAACCAGGACTACCCCCATGATCAGACCTTGCTGAACTCGAATATCCAAGCACAGCGACTTCAGCAGACGCCTTCACAACAAAATTCCGTGAATCCATGGCAGCAGACACAGCTTGCGATGCCTGCAAACCACCAATTACCAGCTCTCAACATGCTTCAGTTTGGCCAGCTGCCATGGCCCAACCCACAGCAACTTCAAAATTCGATGCTCCAGATGGCACCTTTTAATATGCCACTCCTCTCCCAACAAATAATTCAAGAGGCATGCTCCATGTCACAGCCTGTGGACACTGCAGATGAGCCCGTTCTCTTGACGTCACTGCTAAAGGCCAAGAAATCAAAGCGAAATTTCAAAGAAGCATTGAACGGACTCCATGGTGTACTTTCCATCAGACCTCTTCTTCTATCTCTGCGCTGATTCTCCATTAAACAGACCAGTGGCCATTCAGCTAGCCTATGGAAGGACTACTACTTGGAACATAAAGATCGTCTTGACGATTGGATTGAAATGTGTATAAAGAAAGAAAAAACGCAAAACCAACCACAGGTGATAATGACTTTTTTTTGATTTTCTTCAAACAATTGATCTAGACTCTACAAAGACACCAGTGGTCACAGTCAAGAAGCCCTCACCAGCATCGTTCAAATCCTTTCCAAAATCCTCACGGTCGTCTGCCCCCACCCTGTCCGCACGGCATTCGTCAGTTAAGGCCCAGAAAACCCCATTGCCCTCCAGGAACATCCCAAATCTGGAAGGACGAGGACGAAATACCTTGAATAGTCTTTCTGTTCCGGAACCAGTTTTTGGAACCAGATTACCTGCCCCTAATGCTGTGGTCAAAGTCCCTGACCCACCTTCTCGATCACCAAGTCCTCCTACCACTATTGTTCCTCAGCGAAGGGGAAATAAATTCACCGCAGAGGATCGGGAATTTTTTATCAAGTTCATTGGCTGGCGGCTGCGGCAGGATTCTGGACTTAATAGGCAGGGATTGTGCGAGATGCTTGCTGAAAAGGTTTCTCCCGTTTCTTTTTGTCAAGGGACCACTGAGAACTCAGCTTGAAACAGGCTCCTCATCATACTGCAAGTTCATGGGGATCCTTTTGGTCCAATAATCATGACCTACCAGACAAGATTCTAGCCACGGCAAGGGGGGAAATGGACAGATCTGATGATGAAACAGAATTGCAAGACACCCGAAAGTCCAGACCCAATTATAAGGAAGTCACTTCCAGCGAAGACGAGTCTGGGGAGGAACAGGAAGATAGTAGTTACGATTCGGATTCCAGCACTGAGCCAGTCCGTCATTTTTCTGAATCGGATATGGGTGAAAGGAATAGCCCTTTCACAGAGGCAGACTTTTACTTTACAGCAAAATATATCGCTTCAGCACCGAAGTGGGATACCATGACGTACAAGGATCGATGGGAGGCCTTTCACGAAAAGGTACTGGCAATGTCAGTTGATGCCGATTTACGCCACTAATGATTGACCAGTTTCCTCAAAGAACCGCAAAGTCATGGGCCGAATTGTACAGAAGATACGAGAAAAGTAAGGTGCCACCATTGGTCAATAAAATGTATCCGCTTAACTCTTCTTATATCAGAACTGTCGAAGCTTGCCACGAAGATACGACGAGAGAACAACTCCTCTTCGATCACGTCGCAGCAGCTGGGTCGTCCTAGCAAGGTTCCTCCGAAGGCCAAACGCAGATTAGACGAACGAAGCGACGACGAACGGCCATTAAAGTATACAAGGTTCGACGACTCAGAGTAGTGGGACATGATCACCCTTCTATCAAACCCACGTCTATTGTCAACTAATTCGTATTCAAAGTTCTTAATATCATCAACACGATATCCACATTCTCTATTGAAAGTAAAGTGAGGCGGCGCCGGCATTAGATATTCATAAATAATATTAGATACAACAATGTTGGAAATCTCAATCAATCTTTTAGTCATTTTTGCCGCCTGGGGCTTGCCATGAAATAAAATACAAGAAAAAGCTTCAAATTGCAAGTCAATTGTCTCGTAAAATTAAATGCGGCCTTCCACTTTAGTGCACGTCCACGTGAAGTTAAGGCTCTCACCCTTTCCAACCATCTGATCACCTTCCACATATTCATTTTTCCTTAGAAGATTCACCATGGATGAGGAGTACGATGTATGATCCCAATTTTGGAGTCATTTCCTTCGTTCTGACCTATCTTCAGGTAATTGTTTTGGGGACTGGCCTTACAGAATGCATTCTCTCTGGGCTGCTGTCCGTAGAGGGCAAGAAGGTCCTTCACATGGACAGAAACGACTACTATGGAGGTGATAGCGCCAGCCTCAATCTTACTCAAGTAATCCAGTTACACTATTATGCTCATACGTCCTGATATGTTATCATCAGCTTTATCGTAAATTCCGCCCAAATCAAGAACCACCTACAAATGTTGGCCGTGATCGCGATTATGCATTGGATCTCGTACCAAAGTTCATCATTGCTTCAGGAGAGTTGACGAAGATACTCGTCCACACCAACGTTACTAGGTACCTTGAGTTCAAGCAAATTGCGGGTAGTTTCGTCTATCGCGATGGTAAGATCTCAAAGGTACCGAGTACAGAAATGGAGGCAGTGAAGAGCCCTTTGATGGGGTTGTTCGAGAAGAGACGTGCTAAGAAATTCTTCGAGTTTTTGCAAAACTGGAAGGACGAGGATCCAACCACTCATCAAGGTAACTGACTCGGTTAATAAACAAATTTCCCGTGTTCATTGTATCAGGAATAAACCTTGACAGGGACGACATGAAGACAGTTTACGAAAAATTTGGTTTGGAGCCAGGTACCCAAGATTTTATTGGCCACGCTATGGCGCTCTATTTGGATGACGAGTGAGGTGTTGATTCGTATAACGCTGACAAGATCTAACGAGGCCACGTTCAGTTATATTACCAAACCAGCGCGCAAGACTTATGATCGTATCATCCTCTACACTGCATCAATGGCGCGCTATGGAAAATCACCGTACATTTACCCCCTATACGGGCTTGGCGAACTTCCCCAATCTTTCGCTCGTCTAAGCGCTATTTACGGAGGTACCTACATGCTCGATAAATCCATTGATGAAATTGTGACCGATGCGGACGGTAAATTCGTTGGTGTCACCAGCAGTGGCGAAACCGTCAAGGCCAAACAAGTCATTGGTGATCCAAGCTATTTCAAGGACAGTAAAGATGGCAAAATCAGAGTCCTCGAGGAAGGAAAGGTCGTGAGGGCAATCTGCCTCTTGAAACACCCGATTCCCGGAACGGATGACTCCGACAGCTGTCAGATTATCATCCCCCAGAATCAAGTCGGGCGCAGGCATGGTGAGCGTCCAGCGTTCCATTGAGTGTCCATCCTTATAGCATTGCTAGATATATATGTTGCCATGGTCTCGTCCACTCACAATGTCTGTGCCAAAGACATCTACGTTGCAATTGTTAGCACTATTGTGGAGACCGATAAACCTGAATTGGAAATTGCCCCAGGCCTCAACCTCCTTGGTCCCATATATGAAAAGTAGGTCACCTACGCGATCCAAGACACTCTTGCTGATCTCGCTGGACAAGGTTTGTTTCCATAACTCCCCTCTATACTCCTACGAGCTCTGGGAATGCCGACAACATATTCATTACTCAGTCTTACGATGCAACCTCACACTTCGAAACCGTCGTGGACGATGTACAAGACATCTGGAAGCGCGTCATTGGCTCAGACCTTGTTTTGAAGAAAAAGGAGGTTGAAGTACAAGAGTAGTGTCATTGAAGGTGTCGAATGACTGAGAGCCTTAACTGAGATCGCCCAGTATTTTCTTGACAATTAAAAGCAAATCCTCATTTACGCCCAGCATGAAGCCTGAAGGACTAGTGGGAAATAATAATTACAAGAATGCGCTCATATCGAATTCTGGTACTTGAAGATCATGTTTAGCTGACATGATGAGCTTTCCAACACCAGCTCTTCGAGCGATAAGATCATTATCCTCGTGGACCGATTCAGTAGGCACTACCCGTTCCTTGGTACTGAAGGAGTCTCTGCGACTAGGTGGGATAGAGGAAAGATCCATGTCAATCAAAATGGAGGACCGTCGCACTAATGGACTTAAAGCAAAAAGGCGATTGAGTGAAGGAGCGAGTATTGGGCTGCCGTCAACATTGCCCGTTTTTGGAGCCAGAGCAGGCTGAGCGAAAGACCAAGAACGAACAAGGTCTAAAGCGAGTACATGGCATCCTGAAGTCCAAGTGTTATTCAAAAAATTATACAGTCAACAAGGATTTCGTACCCATTCTGCAAAATATTCTGGCCATTTGCAATACGAAATTAAATTCAGCTGATGCTGAAATCTCGCTACTGCCCTTCACAGCTTGCAGGGTTTTTGAACGTAATTGGGAGAAAAGCAAAGCAAGACCCGGGTCATCGTAAAGAGATTCACCGATTTCCGTGACATGTATGTTAAAAGCGGTAACAATGTCTTGAAGGGGGGTCTTAATGAGTTGTCAGAAGAATTCCAGTATGTACGAGAAATGGGATAGCTCACGAGAAGAATCCTGACAGCTAGATCACGTCGGTGTAGCATCCAGAATGCCCAACTACCCAACCACCTGTTGCCCAGTCCCAAAGCGATCGGAAGTACTGTATTTGTCAGGATATCCTTCAAGACAGGGCCGTCATTACTTTGCTCCGTAACACGCGCAAGGGAGATGGCAAGCTGGAAATCGCCCAGGTTTTTGATGCACACGTTGACAGCATCTTTTAATGAACCGCCCAGCAGGAAAAATGCGGCTGCATACTCTAGTAACTGTTAGAATTAAATGTGAAGAGTAACTTTCTAAAGCATACCGAATCTTTGTTTACTGAGTAACGCAAATGCGTTCTTGAGAGCAGATGTGCGCCATCGATCAGTCGTGAAGTCATTTGAGAGAAACTTTAACATGGCATTTTGCTCTTGATGCCATGCCGCTTGTCGCCACAACCCATGGACCAGTTTGTACTTGCCAAGGGCGAAATAGAAGATGGAACACCTAGTCGGGTCACGAACGTCACCCGCCATGTATTCATTGCGCGCAACTGCCTCAAATTGCGAACGCTGATGCCTATTATTAGAGAAAATAGCCGACGTTTTACTTCACGCACCAGCGACTCAATCGAAGTGAGCCAAAGCGGGATCCCAAGAGCTCTTGCATCGGGCCAAGTCAATTTTCCCCCACAAGCGGCAATTGATGCATTAAGTAAAAGCTCTTGGCTTTCACTATAAAAAGCCCAGATCATATCTCGAAATCTAAGTCGCTCTCGGCGACCCGATCTGTCTGATGGGGCGACGTTAATTGCAATTCCGTTTGAAGGATTCCCGGCCGTTTTTCCTGGGTTTAATGCACGATCATTGATAATGTAGAAGGATCGCATCGAGATGAGATAACGAAGTCCATTAGCATCTAAGGCCCGTTGTTGTTCGTCAATCTGCTCAAAAACAAGTAATGAACACCATAAGATACAGTTCAGTGGACCGACCTCAAGTGTTGTCTGGATGAGAACAATGAGATGGGCTTGTTCATGGGTTGTGAGATTTGGTAGTGTTTGTGATTCCAATATGGTGATAAGTCGACTAATAACTGGACGGCTAAAGGATATCACATTTGGACTATGGAAAAGGTGAACTAGGTGGATATTTAAGAAGCATAAGATATACCTCGCAACTTCTCGCTTCTCATCGAAAAGGAGATTATACTTGTTATTGCTTGTGATCTAGGATGAAAGATAACATGTTTGATCACACAGGACTAAGCTGACTTAGCATACCGTTTGGCCTCGCTGCTCCTTTTCCAGAAATCTCTCGACAGGTATGTGAGCAAAGCTTTGCATCCCATTGGCAAACATGGCATGGGCAAGATTGACAATAATATCCTTCACAAGCTCAATTTTGTCTGGAAAGTCCTATGAGCGATCATGTATTGTAGACGTTTTGAGATCACGAACTCCAAATCAGGCATTGAAGAAGCATCTGTGGATGATAATCTTCCAGAGGACCGTTCTGACGGGCCACATACTCAACCAAACTTTCAGCAGATTTTTCGTCACTGGTTACCAATGGTTCGCTGAACAGATACATTTGTTGCCCGGCGGCAATTAAGAACGAGCCATGTGCCAACCATATGGAATCGCCAATGGGATATGGTGTAAAGCTTGAAAAAGTAAGCATCGGGTTCTAATGCCCCGTAGTCTCACTGACCAGGAAATGTCAATAGTTCGGCACAATGCCCAACCAGGTCCCTCTTTGAAGTAGGTCATCCGCTGCTGACATAGGATGTCAACGCGATGGCAATATCCTACCGCCAGAATAGATTGCATATCCGGGGTCGAACTCCAGTCCAAATCCAGGATAGTCTCCCTGCGAGTACATCGCTCTAAGTTACAACCACCATCACAGACATCAGCATGCTTACTTGTACATTCCTCGGTATTCAAGGCCAGATGCAAATTCGGACTCCATGGAATCCCAAATTGTTAGTTCGTCACCATCTTGGCCTTCTACGACTATGTGGATATTAAACGTTCCTGAATGTTCGAACAAAATTAAACATACTAAGAACAGTTTTCTTGGCTGAACTACAGCGGACCTTGCGGAATCCAGTTCTTCCAGTCCGGACTTTCCGGGTACACCTCCACCCATACACCGATTTCGCTTCCGGAACCCAGAAAGAAATTTCCCCATCTTCGGAAATACTGAGGAGGACATCGTGGGTTGTCCAGTCATGGGAACGACGCCAAGCCATGGGATCCACTTGTAAAACAAGGCGAGGTATGTAAGGTAGTGGGAGTTTGTGTTGACTGATCAGGTTCAAACTGGGATCAGCAGTTGCGCTTATTTGGAATATCTCGAAGTTTGCAGTTATGCCCAATATGCGGTCGTAACCGCTAGAAGGCATCGTAAACAATGACTCCAAGCCAGGCACGAGGAGCGTGCAACAAGGGGAAGAGTGAAGTTTCACAATTCCATCGTCTTTGGTATAAGTGACGAATTGATTTCCTGAAGTACTTGAATCAGTCTAAACCTTTTAAGAAATGGGTTCACTTACCGTAATCAAGTACAACAACAAAATCACCTTGATCCCATGCACCGGCACGTTCAAGTTTCGTTCCATGTTGATTTACCTTCCAAACTTCGCCACCTTGTTTGCGGAGTGCTCCAACACCTTTGCCTTCCGGAGTTCGAATGAATCTAATTATTTCTGATTCCTTGTCTTCAACCCAGTCCAGGGAACCAACAGAACTGATTTTAAGGCCATCATTTTGAGCGTCCAAAAATGACAAGGGGGAAAGGTCAATTGATATCAGAGGGGGGGATGCAATGAGGGTCAGGAGGTGGAGGTCTTGATTTGGAAGAACGTAGAGTTGATCTGGTGGTTTCGCGAAGACACATGAATGAGATTGCTGCAGTGTGAAATGTTGGGGTAATGTAGGTGGACGGCGGTCGAGGTTCTAATGGCAGCATAAGAAGGTGTCAAACATGAAAAGACTATACTCACTGCAACAGCGCTGACGACTATCGATCCATCGGTCAATATTCTCAAAAATAAATCCCAGCTTTCCTTCTTAATTTCTTTGACCCGCGTGGTGCGGGCGTCATCGACCAGCAAAGGGTTATCGAGGATACGAGTGATGACCACATCGACAGTGTTTCGATCTAGCCAAAATACCGAGGGAGCAGTGTATCCTACTTGGTTCTCCACAGATAAGGGCAATGAGGAATAAATATCTAGAGAAGCATGAAGCTGGAGATAATCTGGGACATCAAGAACTGGAAAGAATATTCGTAATGTTGCGTCGGATGTCACAGTATACATAATGAGATCGTCACTGAAAGAGAATAAATATGAATTGATTAATATAAGAAAACAGACATGTCATACCGACTGGATGCCTGCGGTCTTCTCCAGGAGATTCTGACTACAGAACGGGGATGAGGTATTAATTGTGTTTGACGACCGGAAGTGGTGGAGTATAGTCTAACTGCATTAGACTCCTTTTTACGAGGTGAGTATATGGAACTCAAGAAGAGACAGGCCTACTTTTGATACAGCGGCAATATACATAAGGGAAGGGGCAAAATTTAAAGTGATGGGAGTTGGTGTCCTGTAGAAGCTGGTGACATTTATCCCCAATGCATCAAGTCGTGGCACTTACGCTACAGTCCATTTTCTGGACCAAGTAGGCAAGTCGTTTTCAAGAACAAGTGTGTATACCGAGAGTTTTCCGTCGCAACCCACGGCAAGGAGACCTAGCAAGCATGAAAAAGTGGCTGAATTATTTCCTTTGAGAGGTACCTGCGTCATTATCCAACACGGTCACCTTACAGTACTCTGGAAGTACTAAGGTGGAGTGCACCCGCCATGCGTCTTGTTTGATACCAAACAGCGACCAAGCAGCAAGTCGTGATCCCGTTGCGGCGACTACCTATGAAGGGATATCAACGGTGGTCATGGCTGAGAGGAGGGATGATCGAACACACGAGCTTCATTCCTGAGTCGACAGATATACACGAAATCTTATCATTCACCGCTCCTGGAAATGCCTCCCAGAAGGCAAGAACGCGTACAAGTGCCAGTGTTCGCGCATTTAGAATGATGATTGCATCGCCAGATGGGTAGAGCTGACAAAGGGATAAGACATGATTGATTTCTCCATAGGTCGACTTACGACAAGAGACTCGTCTGGAAGATGTAGATACTGTATGTCAGCTGCAGGATTGCCTGTGAGGGTCTGCTGGAGCTGCAGCATGTCATTCACAGGTCAGTGACAGACAGGAGTGGAACGCGATCTTGTCTACACGTGACATCAAGTCATGAAGGACGACGTCCTGCCTCGAGCACTTATGACCTTCAACCCGCACCATGCGCATCTCAGCCTGTCTACATTGTGCCCTGTGGGCAGCCTGGCTCCCACTTCTCTCCTCAGCGGCTCAGACACCGATAGAGCAGCCGGCCGCAACGTCAACAACACTTGTGGATGCTCTCAATGCAGACCCAGATTATACCTCTTTGCTGCGTTTGTTTCAGAGGACAAAACTTATCCCCACCCTCAACAGGTTGAACGGAAGCACACTATTCGCTCCGACAAATGATGCGATTAAGAGGGCATCACTGCAGGATCCATTATGGCTTGCTGCTTTCCAGGACACGATAGAGCTTTTATCAGACAACGTTCAAGAACAACTGCGACAGCGGCTATTCTACCACCTACTAAACGAAAGTTTACTTTCTCTTCCCTCGTCAGGCAGTGTGCCGTTCTACAAGACTCTACTATATCCACGTAAGCCCCTCGATCCTCCTTCTCGAGAGCCACCTCCCAACCCACCTTGGACGCCTGTTCCAAACGGCACATTGGGGTGCGAACCACAGAGACTACGATTAGCTGCGCAGGAAGGCAAACCTTACGTCGCAGTCGACGCTTTCGGCAAAGGTGGCGTAAAGATCGTGAAGGATGGTCAAGATGCTGGGAATGGTATCATCTTCGGTGTAGACCAAGTTATTGTCCCACCACCTGACCTAGGTATGTCGTGAGCTTACGCTTTTGAGAGATCACACTCATTTTTTCTAGCCACGATTGTATCGCAACATCATTCAATGTCCTACTTTGGAAAGATTATGACCCCAGAGATCATGGATCGCTTGAACTCTTCATCTCAGCTCACACTTTTCTTACCAATGGATGATGCCTGGAATCAACTGGATCCTATTGAACGTCTTTACCTGGAAAGCGAATTTGCTACTGATGACCTACATCGCATTCTCGACATGCACACCGTCGCGAAAACTGGTGTGGTGTGGTCTGAGTCGTTTGACGGAGGGCTGAGCTGTAAGGCATCGTCGAGTCCACTGAAGTAGATACTAATCATTATTCCAGTAACATCTGTCCAGGGCTCGAAGTTGAATATAACCTCTAGTCCTGACGGTGTCAAGGTTGGAGACGCAAAACTCCTACATCCAGATATCTATGCCTCGAATGGAGTCGTACACCTCCTTTCCTCGCTTTTGCTTCCACCTGGCGCTCTCCAGCTTACTCCTCAGAAATACCTAATGGCTCTCAATTGCACCAAATTTGTTTCCCTCTTGGATTCGGTCAACCTCACGAATCTCATCAACGACACAGATGCAAAATACACAATTCTCGCTCCAAGGGATGACATCATCACTATTTTCGACGACCCCGCTTTTCCTCCTCCTGGTTCCAATGAACTGAAGAAGCTTTTACAATATCATTTCATTCCCGGAAATTGGACGCCTGTTAAGCTGAAACACGGCACCTTGTTGAAAACGGCTTTGAAGGAACCAGGCTTAAATAACATGAGTCAAGTTTTGCCTGTGGAAATTCACTCAGATGACAAGAAGAAGACAGGAGATCGCTCAATACGATTTGGTGGAGCTGCTATCATGGGGGATCCAGGTATGTGTGTTCTCTTGTCCCCCAGCGAGTGCTACTCAAATCCCCCATCTTAGTTGAAGTAAATAACACCGTCATTTATTTTATCTCCAGGCCACTCGTACCACCCCCAGACGTTTTTCAAGCGGCATTACCTTCCCTCGACTTTTCGTCCTTCTTGGCCGCGCTGTTTTCTACCTCGAAAGCTGAAGCATTGCGTGCAACACCCAGTACTTCATTTTTAATTCCTGAAAATGAGGCTTTTAAACGTCTAGGCCTACTGGTCAGTGGACATCTTCTTGCCCCATCTTCAAAAGGGGATCTCGAGAACGTCATGATGCACCATGTTTTGAATACTGTGGAATACGCCAAATCTCTTCAAAATGGCTCTCAACATACCTTTTCCACATTGGAAGGCAGTGATATCACTGTCGAACGCTTGGCGAACGGTGATAACTTCGCGAGCTCAAGTGGGGGATGGGCGGGATTTAAGGCGAAAGTCCAAACTCGGGACCTGCTTACTCAAACCGGTGTAATACACGAAATGTCGGACATGATGATTCCTCGATCCGTCCAAATCACAATTGGAAAACTTGTCAAGGCTGCAAAAGGAAGTACAATGGCAACGCTCGTTAACAAAGCTGGTTTCGATTGGATTCTGAACGGCACAGCACCTCCAGAAGGCTCGCCTTGGACAGACGAAAGATTTGGCAACGCAGCGTGGACGCTTTTATGTCCACCTGATGAAGCCTTCAAGTCGTTTAACCTGACGCGGTTACTCTCCGACATAACCGCTTTGCAGAACATCGTTTCCCAGCATCTAATACCTACGCCACCAGGTCCCGATTTTAAGGACAACGAACCTCCATTGAATAACAACCGACCTGTTGTCTTTGACGGAGCCACATATTCGACTGTTCGCTCCGCTGACTCTGAGTATGGTGACTTGGTCTTTGAACAAGTCTCTGATACACAAGAGTATGTCGTCGGAATAAAGGGCGCCAGAGGCTCGACGGACAAGCACGATTGGGCACGTGTCGCTGCTTGGGGTCGCTCCACCACAGGTTCTGGAAAGGGCGGCGTCGTGCAAATTGACCGCCTGCTTGTCCCCTACCAACCTTCATGGTGGGTTATGTACGGGGCTCCTCTTTCCACTGGTGGCGTCGGTGTTTGTCTCATCTGTTTGTTCTTCTATGGTGTTCGAGCCATTTGGAGAAGGGACACGACTGAAGCAACTTATGAACCAGTTGGTGGATTCGGACGTGACGACGATGATTGAATAGAGATCTCAGTGTTGCTAGAACTGACTGTTATTTTCTGCCATAACACAACACACATACCATTATCCAATATGTATCTAATCGTTGACAATTTGTATCGATTCTGACTTCTACCGCCATCATGACTAACAATCAGGCTGCCATGCATGTGAAATACAACCTTTATCCCGAACGTCCCGTCGCTCCAACTGGCAAGCACTTGTCCGTATCCGAGTCTGTCATACGAGTCCCTTCTCTTTAGTTTGAGATCTGTTCCCTTGCGGCGATATGGTCAGAGGTTGATTTGTAGTGTAAACAAATTACTCAAATTTCTAGATTACCAGGGAAGCCATGCTCCTCCAAAAGTATCTGGTGCTGAGCAGTTCAAGTCATTCATCTCTGGTGGTTTTGGTGGTGTTTGCGTTGTCGTCGTTGGTGAGCCAGTGCCTTCAGTATTATTTCACAATCAAGACTTCTAGAATTGGAAAACAGGTCACCCCTTTGATCTCACAAAGACCAGGCTTCAAACTGCCCCTCCCGGAGTATACAAAGGCGCCTTAGACGTGGTCAAGAAAACAGTTGCTCGGGATGGTTTAACAGGGTGAGTTTAACTAGTGTAGTGCCACGGCCTATTGATTGCTGGAAAACAGATTGTATCGAGGTGTGGTTCCTCCACTGTTGGGAGTAACTCCCATCTTCGCAGTATCTTTCTGGGTATTTTGCATCGAACTTAAATCCTTTGCACGCAAGCCGACTCAATGATCCATACAGGGATACAACGCCTCCCGACAGTTGATTTACGCATTGACACCTAATAGAACATCGGAACCTCTATCCACTGCTGAAGTGGCAGCTGCAGGCTTCCTGTCAGGCATCCCTTCCTCTCTAGTGACTGCACCCGTTGAACGTGCAAAAGTCCTACTGCAGGTACAATTAACCTGTCATGGTATTGACCCCAAATTGATGAGCGGTACCTAGGTCGAAGGGCAAGCGGGTTCTGTGACCAAATACAAGGGTTTGGCTGATGTGCTGAAACACTTGTATCGGGAAGGAGGTGTAAAGAGCATCTTTCGTGGCACTGGTGCCACTTTAGCTCGGGACTGTCCAGGAGGGGCTGTGTGAGTGTTAGCGCCTGCGAGAACTTATTCCTTGCCTGAATCAAACATTTGGGCGGTTCTGTCAGATATTTTGCGGCATATGAAGTTTCCAAGAAGGCACTGACACCAGCTGGATCCTCGCCTTCCGACCTCAACGTGGGTGCAATTATCCTTTCAGGAGGCCTTGCGGGTGTAGCCATGTGGTCACTAGCAATTCCACCAGATGTGAGCCAGCGCTAATTCTCAATAGCACCTGACTGAATAGAAGCAATCTCCGATATTTGAATAGGTGATCAAGTCAAGGATTCAGGCAGCGCCTACGGGTACATATTCGGGCATGCTAGATTGTGTTCAGAAGACTATTGCTCAGGATGGCGTCCGGGCACTGTGGAAGGGCTTTGGTCCAGCTATGTCTCGGGTTCGTATCCGTGACAGTTCCTGTTTTCTTAATTCTAAATCTTTCATAACCTGTAGGCCTTCCCCGCGAATGCCGCTACCTTCGTAAGCGCCTTATTCATTCCTCATATATTCAAACTGACCATCGTCTTAGCTCGGTGTCGAGGCGTCGAGAAAGATTCTGGATAGATTTTTTTGATCATTGGAAATACCTGACAACTTTTTACTTGCCATGGAGAACCCAATAATTTTGACAACGTGAATATCTTTGCCAACGTTTCCGCGTTGCAATCAGTTTACAACATTTGGCATCTAAATAATAATATGATACTCGACTCTCGTAGCGTTACCTCCAGGCCGATGGTATCTTGCTAACAACTTGAACCCAATCCGATACTCGGCCTTGCTCCCAATCTTCTATGTACGATAGCCCAGAACTTCCCCTGCGCCCTTCTTCAATTTTGAGACGCTTTTCTGCATCACACCAAAAAAGGACCCAGGGACCCATTCGTAGGTGACCAGTACTGCGTTCGAAATACCACTTATTAATGGGATTGTCTGAGCGACTCCTCCAAACCAGATCGCGGCCCTCGCCCTTCCCTCCACGACCGCCGTTGGGGTTAGCCGAGAAAGGGTGGCCAAGGCCGTAAGATTCATCGTGGAGGGCAACCCACAGGAAGTCGACAGTCCCATCGCCTTGGTGACTTGGAAGAACAGCAAATTTATCAAGGTATGAAATAGGTGGATGTACCACCGACGAAATCTCATTCGTGACGATAGCAGCGCCAGCATAGTCGCCAGCGATGACAACAAAATCGAGAACATTTGTTAGACGATTATAAAATTCGTCGGAGTTGAGTTCCCTTTTAAATGATTGTTCAAGCAATGCAGTCATCTTCGTCTTGTCGATATCGCGCACTGAACGTAAGACTTGAATTGGAAGGCCTCGTCGTAACAGGGTAGGTGTATGAGGAGTGAGGCTTCTATTTCCTTGCAGGAGGGCGTGAGGAAGACTTGAACTCACGGCCGGTTTATTCGTGATGAGGTTCCCAATCAATGAGCTGGGTGATTTATGCGATACCATTATCGCAGATGATGAAGGTGGCATGTAATGAAGACATGTCCGGGCCAAAGAGAGATTAGACAATGCGGATGAGTGTGATTCCCGCCAAGCTGGGTGGAACGTTTCGTGTATATGGTTACACTCGGAAACAAGGTTGATGAGGAGATGAGGGTATCCAGAGCGAGCATAGGAAGGAATACCGCCATCGCGATTAATGATCATGAGACGCAACGGGGTTAAATTTACTTCTGATAGTGGTTCAGAAGATTCCTCTGCTGCATTAGAAACATTACTGATCCCGGTGCACTCGACCATGCCTCTTGCAAGCCCGGCTATGACATCATTTGAGTCGACACGGACAGAACGGCAAAAGGAATCGAGTGCGAAAGGTGCAATAACTGGAATTCCACCCGAGTCCAATGCGGAACGAATAGTTGAAAGATCGACGGGAAATGCATGTGTTTCCGGTGGTTTGACACCATCGGGAGTAGGTATCGAATCATCAGGTTTCGGACCCAACCTCACTACGGCACCAGGGACAGGAAAAGCTCTGGCACCTTGCTCCTCCAGGCAGGTGACGATGCGCATGACCTCGTCTATGAGTGCTGATCGCTCACCCTCTGATCCTCGAGGTATGTCATCGTTTTCTACAACGATAACACTGACGAGACCGAGTTTTTCGAGATAGACCATGCCACGGCATATACTTTCAAGCTGTTTCGCTGTGAAAGGGCCCTGTATTTTTACGAGGGCAGTGCGCCTGCACACCGGGTTAAGGATGGAGGCGATTGCGGGGCTGGGCTTGGGAAATTCTGCAACAACCGCTTGATTGCTTAGAGACACAGGAAGTTTCTCGTGCAAAGGCGGACTAGGCAATATCTTGATTTCTTCTGGATTCGGTTGGGAGTGGGGTCGAAGAGCAAATGAAGCGAGGTACGCTCGAGCATCCCTAAGGGAAGGGTTGGTGCGTAAGATTGACAAGATAAAGTCCTGAAGAGGTGTGAGCTTTACAAAACGACGAGATCGAACTGCTCACGTTTTCTGGAGGTGGAACCTCATCCAGAGCTTCTGGTGTAGTTTGCCTATCAACGTTACCACGAACTGTCTGAACAGCTCGAGTCAGCAAAATACAGGGTGCAGATGAAGCACCAACTGAGTAAGAAATCCTAGATGTCCGAAACCGCAGAGATCTGAGTGCATTACGCACCACACGGTTTGCCATATCGTGGACGAACAGATGCTGGAGAGTGGTGCATAGGGAAGGTATGAAGGCACCTTAAATACGCAATCCGGGTCATTTAATTTTGTACAGTGTTTTTTATCTGATTAGATTTGATGCTGTGTTTTACAACTTTATCTGTGCAACATGGCAATAGAAGCGCCCGCGGATTCCTTGCGAAACGGAGACCCAACCAAATAGATTTAACTCAGCCATTGGACATCAGAAAACAAAGATGTGGATCCGGTTATTCCTTTCCTATGAAACGACTTAGCAAATCGTGTCAATAATGAAGTCGTAAAATCATACATCGACGACGACCACGTTGTCTTCGCAGCACATAACACCTCTTTGAACTGGTAAACTTGAATCCCGAAGATCGAATTCCTGGCACCGATACGGGAGCGGCATCTCCATCGCCACCTCCTCAAAGTAAGAAGTGATTTCGACCATGATGTCCAGCAATCCCGGAACAGTATCACTATCCCCAGCGCTTTTTCGAAACATTGATTGATTAAAATCCAAAACATGTGGTAGTCGTGCCACCAATGCGACTTTGGTGCCGTACGCAACGTAGACCCAAATATTGGAAACGATGCGTCGTGGTATAAGAAATCGAGTGCCTGAGACGGCCCATTCAGCCCAGTGTTTCGTTGCAGGAAAGTATGGTACG
>Ga0307507_10005679_pt1 | contig 20226 bp, 27 predicted proteins | sample 7_EM_MG_FD_207223 | JGI IMG/M metagenome (GOLD analysis project Ga0307507, IMG submission 207223) | Populus trichocarpa ectomycorrhiza microbial communities from riparian zone in the Pacific Northwest, United States - 7_EM | ecosystem: Host-associated > Plants > Roots > Unclassified | place...
GATTCTCAATGAGCCTTTTCTTCTGGAGAAAGAAGCCTGCATGATTGAAATCACCTTGGTTGCATAATTGCAAGGTTGGTGCAGCGTAACCGTCTTCACTGCCGTCTGCCCAAAGAAACGTCACCAATTGAAGGGAAACCAATGAAAATCATGTTTTAGATTCCAATTTTTTTATTCTTAGCTACTGCGAGATACCATAACTTAGTTTCTTGATCGAGCGTTTCCAAACTTCGTCTCTTACCTTCAAGTTTTTGAATCGTTGAAAGAACAAGAATTATATGGCAATGCCATACGACGGAGGCTGTGCACTCCATGAAGAGCACGTGGGGGTACTTGCACGAGATCCCGACACAACTCAGCAAATTCTTCCGTCCCTCACTGCCTTCGGCGCCGCCCATTTGTCGACACAGTCATCGGGAAAGGCTACCCTAATGGCGACAACAAGCAGGTCGGTGGTTTACGCTCAGTTCTTTTTGTTTATTCCTGAAGCGTAACCACTCAATCTTTCCATGGATAGATTCAACGATCCTGAGCGCATAATCAAAGTAACCTGTAAGTCACCCTCGGCCAAGTTGTCATCCACCAGATTGCCTGATACTAACTATAATATCTACAAGTGTATGGGGCCACCGGTCTCGTCAAGAGAGAATTACTCAGTCTTCCAGATCCATTTGCTGTACTGACTGTCGACGGGGAACAAACCAGCACGACCGCCATCGTCAGGAGGATTCTGAACCCGGTATGGAATGAAACTTTTGAGATGTATGGATATTCTGCAGCTTCCTAATCTGTTGCTGAGTCTCTTACTTAGCAAAGTCCGGCAATCGTCCATGATTGCCATCCAGATATTCGACCATAAGAAGTTCAGGAGACGGGATCAGGGTGAGTACTTTTCTTTGAGAGGATCATTTTTACCTCATGATCTAATTTTTAAAGGGTTTTTGGGAGTCTATAATATCCCTGCTGCGGATGCCATCCAATTTGCAGGGAGTCCTTCAGGTGTGTGAATTGCCTACATCAGTGTAGAATCCTAATTGTTGTATTCGAAAGTCTCTATTACGAGGGATTTGACAATGTCAAGCAATAATCTTCCTGTCTATGGGAAAATATCGTTTGGCTTCTCCTTCCCGCCTATGCCGCAGCAACCTCCACGAGCCTCATTGCCATCAAATCCAGGCCTTTTATCCCAGAGCCACACACCGGTCCCATCAAATAGATTGTCGTCTCCTGTTATTCCCAAGCCCATTGGTGAAGCCGACCCAAATCGGATCCAGAGCAACTATCAGTCTCCTGGCGCGCGTCCCACGTCTGCCCAAACAACTCCTGTTCAACAAATCCCACCACAGACTATCAGGCCAATCTCAACGGCTGTGAGTGTGTCGAGTGCCCCTCAACGGCTTTCGGATGATGAACAAGGCAATCCATTACCCCATGGTTATGAACGTCGATCAGACTCTCAAGGACGATGGTACTATGTTGACCATAACACAAGATCGACCTCATGGACTCCCCCACAAACGGGGCCAGTCTCCCAAGGTCAAGCCACCACTCGAACAAGTGTGAATCCTGCCCTGAATCCTCCAGCTCCCCCGGCCGTCACTTCCCCTGGAGCTTCAGACCAAAGCCCATACGCAGACATTCCTTTGCCCCTTGGATGGGAAGAACGTCGAACATCAGAAGGGAGACCATACTTCGTCGATCATCATACTAGAACCACCACATGGACGGATCCCCGCCGTGCTACTCAACCGCCATCCTCGGCTGTTGCGAGACCTGTGACGAACCCAAATCTTGGGCCCCTCCCTTCTGGATGGGAAATGCGACTCACCTCGACAGGGCGTGTCTACTTTGTCGACCATAATACGCGGACGACTTCATGGGACGATCCCCGGCTGCCTATTTCTGATGACAATGCTCCCCAGTACAAACGCGATTATAGGAGGAAAGTTGTGTACTTTAGAAGTCAGCCAAAGATGCGTGTGCTCCCAGGAAAATGCGAAGTCAAAATACGACGTACGAGAGTGTTGGAAGATAGTTTTGGTGTGGTTATGGCACTTGCGGGCGAGGACCTCAAGCGTCGATTGATGATCAGCTTCGAGGGAGAAGACGGGTTAGATTATGGTGGTGTTTCAAGGTACGAATTTAATTTTTGGTTTCGAAGTAGTACTGATTTGTCAACTTACAGAGAATGGTTCTTCCTTCTCTCGCACGAGATATTCAATCCGAGTTACGGTTTGTTCGAATACTCTGCGCATGACAACTACACACTGCAAATAAATCCGAACTCCAGCATCAACCCCGATCATCTCAGCTATTTCAAATTCATTGGACGCGTACTTGGCTTGGCAATATTCCATCGTCGCTTCCTGGATGCCTACTTTGTTCCAAGCTTTTATAAAATGATTCTGGGGAAACACGTAACGATAACTGATTTGCAGTCTATTGCTCCGGAATTACACAGATCGCTTAACTGGATGCTGTGAGTTGTGAATGACCACTTTATATCGACCATTTCCTGATGATTCTTCTAGGGAAAACGATATAACGGATGTATTGGATGAAACATTCACCGTGACAGAAGATCGATTTGGTGAACTCGTGACGATTGACCTGAAAGCCGGTGGAGGAGATGTCCCGGTGACAGAAGAGAACAAGAAGGAATATGTGGACGCCGTTGTTGCGTACCGCATTGAGAAACGAGTCAAGGAGCAATTCGACGCCTTTATGGAAGGTCTTCTGGAGCTCATTCCAAGGGATCTCATTAATGTGTTCGACGAGCGTGAGCTGGAACTTTTGATTGGTGGGATGTCCGAGATTGACATGTAAGCTACTGTTTCCAATCGCGCGTGCGGAGAACTGTTGACACATTCACAGGGAGGACTGGACGAAGTTCACTGACTACCGCGGTTATGAGAAGAATGACCAGGTTATTCAGTGGTTCTGGCAGTGTATTCGGCAATGGCCCGCTGAGCGCAAATCACGCTTGTTGCAATTCACGACTGGCACGTCTCGTGTGCCGGTGAACGGATTCAAGGACCTTCAGGGCTCTGATGGACCGCGACGCTTCACTATTGAAAAATCGGGTGATCCTGCTGGGTTGCCGAGGAGTCATACATGCTTCAATCGGTTGGACCTCCCTCCATATACGGATTATGAAAGTTTGGAGCAGAAACTCCTGTTTGCCATTGAGTACGGTTTCGGTGTTTCAATCTTCACCCTGTATGCTGACCATGACTTTGCAGAGAAACTGAAGGTTTCTGGGTAGAATGATCTCATGTTGTCGTTGGGCGACCATTACCACAACTGAGTGTACTGTTGTTCTTAATGTTCCCTGCCGTGTTCGATCGCATTGCTACCTTGCACTTACTGACTATTGTCTTGTCATCTTCTTTACTTCTCCTTCAATCTTCCAGATTTCTGCTTCAGATTTATGGTGTACGCGGATGTTGTCCTTTTGTTTTCTCAATCCCTGACCGATGTAGTTTTGTGATACCAAATGGTAGTCTCAAAGTCAGATTTTCCCTAGCGGAAACCATTCTGCTTGGCAGGTTAGTCAAATGCATAAATAGTGATCGTAATTAATCTCCAACTAGTTGACAGTGGCACCAGTCAAAAAAATGCCCAAGACAGAATGTTATTTGCGTATTAATCTAGTAATGTTTTGCACTCGAAGTTGTAGCAACTCAAGGATAAAAGGATAAATTGGGAGGTAGTGAAGTTAGCCCTTTAAGATGTTGGAAACAGATTAACCATTGGTGGGTTCATTTTTTGGAAAGCAGTCGAGATCCATTCTTGAGTCAGTCCTTCAGATTTGGGGATCAGCTCATAGTCTGAAAAGCCGGTAGAAACAAGAGGTTGGGGGAAGGTGTTGGAAATATAAGATGTTTGAAGGAAATTGGTGAGCGAGTCACAGCCATCGACCGGAAATAATGGAAATATAGTAAATCGGGAACTATGCAGTTCAAACATAGCGCTGCTGTAAAATGAAGGGTGTCAGAAAAAGGATATGTTCTCAGATGAGGAAGATTTTCCTGAATGGACAATTCGATTCGAAGTAGACACCGCGTTATCAGCTGTACCACATGTTAAAAGGTAAAATATTACACACTGCAACCTAAGCAAATCGTGGACCACGATGCACGAACTGACCAGGGTCGAAATAACGGCTGTCGAACATGATGATCAATAAAGATAAAATTCAGAGAACAACCGACCCTCCAGATCGCTTCCCCTCTACTTTTCGAATCCCTTAAATTGTCGAAGAGGGGTCACCTGAATAATGACTATTCGGGTTTTTCTTTCTTGCTCGACTCGGGCATGATGATAGAAACAAAGATAATTAATCGTGGGAAAGATAAACTTCGCACAAACTTTCATTTCAAATCGAATGGACTCGGAGGCTCGTACCCGAATTCTTGTCCTTGATGTCTACAGGTCCGTCTGGGAGGAGTATAGTGAATGGTCAAACAACACTGGATCGTCGACTATGAAGTCTATGGGAGCAAGACGACAATCGGTGGACTTAGTACCAATCATCTTGGAGGAGATAGCCGAAGTTGTTACGGACTATGACTGTCCCCAGTTCACCGTTTCTAAACTTAATGGAGACACAACTGACGAATACTCTATCAGAGGCCGAATGTATTATGTTGACCAGAACTTCCGCGGACATCCACCATACGAATCCTGCACTCCCCTTTCAAGAAATCTCATGGTCGGTGATGATCCAGATCATCTACCTTTCATACCATTCGCGGATGATCCAGCATATAACTTCCATCTTGATATAGAGGAACATAGTTACTTCAGATGGAATCAATCTTGCTTAGATCCTGACAGTATGTGTCACTTTCTGACCGATTTTCCTGTCTAACCAGTAAACCCCAGTGGAGGTTGTGGTTTGTGAAACCATAGAGAGACTGATCAAGAATCATGGGATAACTCCTGAAGATATTGACAGGACTGCAATATTACCCATACCGTATGCCAGCTTGATAAATCTCCATAAGAAAAGGTCATTTCTGGTTTATTTATTGAGTGCCTTGATTAAATATACATTCTCAAGGGATTTTCCACAGTGGTCAATCATAAAACCGACAATTGAATGTCCGAGCAACCCCGAACAAATTTTTCCTTATTTCCTAGCAACCTTTTGTAATAATCTCAACTGTATTACAGGTTTCTGTACAACGCATCGTGGGTTTACGCATGCTTTCTTTTGTCTCAAGGGCTACATTATTTTCAAGTCGAAGCCCAGACTCCTAGCTTCATACCTCCAAAGGTGCCATATCAAAAACTAGGCGACAATGTTGCCCGCTTATGTGGGATGCAATGTTTTCTGCATCCGACCATAAATTCGATGTCAATTGGTTCTGTTACAATATGGACTTCCGAAGACACTCGGATTTTATTCGCGATCCTTAACTACGCTCCGGATGTGTCATCGTGTGACCTGGCCAAGATCTGTCGGAAACCTTGTCGCGAGGTATGAGATACACTCATCGATTTTCGACCCGTGATCATTTGTGCAGGTTCATGCCAAACGTGCAAGCTATCAATCGCCTGTCAAACAAGTGGAGAAGGGGAAGAACTCTAATACCTCAACACATAGAAATTATGGTACGTTTCACAATGGAGTTATGGTGGTCATCTCTAAACAGGATTCTGTAGAGGAATCAACCAAGGTTTTTACACCGTAAGCAGATCATTTACTATTTCACGGTGCTAGATTTATTATTTTAGGCAACTACCTTGCAAACACGACGGTCCATGCGATGCACGGTCCGCTTGTTCTTGCTTTTTGAACAAGTCGCACTGTCACACGAGGTGTGGATGCGGCAGGTCATGTAGGTGACATACTCATTAATGAATCTTGTCTCATCGAATTTAGGTGTGCGACGATGGAAAGGGTGCACTTGTGCGACCAGTAAGTCTGGGAAGGTCTGCGGAACTAGGAAGTGCTCGTGTTTTCGAGCCAATTTCGAATGTGATCCGGAGGTTTGCACAACATGCGAAGCAAAGTACTTTATACCCCTTCCAAAATCACGATGAGTCGCTGATGGTACTTACAGAAGTGCGCTTTGAGTTTGGCAGGAGCTTTCTGACCTAATCCTACGTTCAGACTACAAATCCAACTTGTGTCAGAATGTCGGCATTCAGAGGGGTAAATTCAAGGTTATTACGACTCACCCTAGACAAAGATGTTTGACTGATCTATTATAACAATCAAGCGAACCGAAGTTCGGGAGAGCAGTTGGGGTCTCGGCCTTTTCATGGTAGAACCTTGCAAGAAAGGTGACCTGCTTGTTGGTAGGAATTTATACTAGCAAACCTTGTTCCGTGATACTAATCAATACCTCTCAGAATACGTAGGCGAACTGATATATGAGCCGACGTTGAAGTCGAGAGAGTACGTCCCATTATTCTGTCAATGCTATGATTCTAGTCGCTTCTTCAGCACTGCTGCAAGTCATCGGAAAAGATCCTATGTCTTTGTCTTGAACCCTACATTCTTTGTCGACAGTGCATATGCTGGAAATTCGACCAGATATATTAATCATAGTTCTAATCCAAATTGCACAACAACGGGTACCAATTTCTGTAAATCCTTGCGTTCTTTAATTGCTTATGGTTGATTATTCAGTGTGTCTGGTGAACGGAGAGCATAGAATCGGTGTCTACGCTAGTAGCTCCTTTCTCATCACTTTGTTAACTTTTATTAACTTCCTGTTCTTCAAGGTCGTCGAATTGAGGAAGGAGAAGAACTCTTCATGGACTATGGCCCCATGTTTTTCAAGGACAACATCAACGCCACTACGAGTATTGACGTGGAGGAGCCGGCTTTTGAGTTAGTGAGGGTCGATCACAGTTCAGATTCTACTTACATGGAGAGTCGAGAGGGATCTACCAGCACGATGGGTGGAAATTCCTCGTCCTTACACTCTTCGTTCCTTTAATCAGGCGGTAAAGTATTACCACCTTTCTGGATAGATGGACGAGACCCTTTTCGAATTAACACAAATTCAGGGTCATTTTTACTGATCGCGAAAGCCCAAATGCTACGTTTTGGAAACTGATTTGGTCGATTATTTCTGTGCGACTGGTGCTGCAAATTTAATGTACCTTCATTGAATGCAGCGAGTCGAAGTCGAGTCGAAGTGGTCAAAAAGTCTTTCCGTCGCAATCTTGGCTTTCCTTTGGAATGTCATACAGTCAACCAATGGTGCGGATAAGATCGAGAGGTGATGGCATTCACAGGTAATACTCCGAGTTGACCTTGAAAGCTTGACGGCCTGAGTGAAACTTGCATTGAACCATCTACTTCTTTTTAGGGGTGCAGAAGAATAACCGATCTAAGGCGGCCAATGTTGTCAGGAATTAGAATAGAATAAGATAGAATATTTTGCCACTTTACTCAATCGGTACGAGATGGATGTTGAAATAGGTTCGTCGGGATCAGAAACAAAGTCACCAGCCAGTAGTTGAAGAATTGGACATGCGGCATCGAGCTACCCATCTCTACCCTCCCCTCAAGGCTTTGCATGCGCAGTGTGGAAAATAGTAGTACGACAAATTTTATTATAACTCACAACATCGACATTGTGATTTACCTTGTCGGTCTCTTTGCTGGACTGCTGATAAATGTGAACAAAAGAATTTGGAAACATGTGTTCTCAGTGTATTGGATTTTTAACACCTTTTTTGTATGCAATTAAAGGAAAATCATATTTTGACAAATAATTCTCAGTGTTCAATTCAACGGGTCGCCTTTCTAATCCTTAAAGGTTTCTATCGTCCCCGAACCCCTTCTCGCCATCAAGTTTGAATCAGGCATTCCAATCGCTGGCAAGTCATGACAATACTGTACATTGATATAAATTAAGGAACAATAAGTAATCACCAAGTTTCCAAGAAAGTGAATAGACTCCAGAGTAACATGTCATACATCGAAACCAACAACCCTTGTCAATGGTTGCAGACTAATTGTGGGACGCTCTTCTGGGGGCTTCGCTCTAGCAGGTGGGGTATTCGGGTCATCTTCATCTGATTCATCACTCTCTGATGCTCTCTTTCCCCCGAAAACGCTCATTCGAAACGTATCTGTCTTTGGCGGCTTGTAAGACGGGGACGCCTGAAGCTTTGCCGCCGCAGTGTTCAATGCATAGACCAAATCTTGATCCATCTCCTGGTTGAAGAGTTCGACAATGTATCGACGAACTGGTTGTCGGTATCTTTGTGTTGAGATCATGTGGAGTGTGCGATAGAACATTTCTGGGGATGAAAATATACCGCGCGTTTCAGGGCGAGACTTAATTCTGCTAAACGGATGACGAAAGATACTGACAGAAAACACAGAAAAATTACCTGGCAAGTGATCTAGATGCTGCATTGGCAATCACGGCATTCGCAAGATTTTGAATCGCAGTAAGGACCTCAATCTCAGGTTCGGATGTTGGAGGAAGTAATATTTGACTTTTGCGTTCTGGAATAGTGGTTTCCCAGGGTGGTAACTATGACATGTGAACGATTTGAATGGAATAAAAGATTTCCAAACATACTGAGATAAATTTGTCGATATCTGAGGGTATGCAAATGCCGATGGGCATCCCTAAGGGTGATAGTGTAGCTTCCCAATGGTAATCGTCGAGGATTTCGGCTCCTTGGGAGGTCGAAGAAATGAGGCCAAGAATGATGAAGCAAGTTCTATGGAAAATTGGTAAGATCATGACATGAGTATTTCAAACCCGACGCACCCTCGCAAAGCAGGAATGGGTGATTCTTCCGCTATCTCCAAGATAGTTGGAATAATTTCCTCCTCTTCGAGAAAGTGCAGACCACGTTCCCCAGCACCAATGTGGCCCTATATAATTCACATCAGGATGGAGAGTGTTGATTTTGAGTCATGTATTTACCACCGCCCATAGAATACTCTTCAGCTTCATGATGATATCGACATCTTCCCACTCATGGATGTGCTGTCGGATAAATTGAGCGAATTCAGTAAAGTGACCTTTCTCTTGGAGGACTTGGCAACCAAGTTCAGTTTTTGCCATCTCTCCATAGAAATGTGGAGGCACATTGTCGTCGAAATCACTACAATCAAGGGTCAACTAATTCAACAACGTTTTAAGTCATAAGAACTGACAGCAATTCTCCATTCGCATTCGCTTCATCCGCAAAGTTGAAAGCCTTGGACAGAAAAACTTCAACTTCGACAACGTAATCTAGATTTCGGCACTATGTATCATTCAGTAACAGCGACTTCAAATGGCAAGAGTCAGACCCACATTGAACCAGTCCTCCATTTCACGATATATGTAGCCCGCATCATACAAGAACCGGAAGCCAACTGAAGTGGACATGAACCTACGGCGATAATTGATCATGCAACTCAAGAGGTTTAAGAACAAACAAACTTGAGCAGCAAGCCATGACCCATTTCACCAAGATGGTCCATCGTTGGATGCATCTCGACGACGAGTTCCAGAATCTCCTTGGAGTCGCAGGCTTCTTTGAGAATTTCAACAGCCAATTGGCAAACTTCAGAAGCCGGATCGTAGAGTTGTGTGAGGAGTAGCCGCAAAGTCCAGGAATTAACGTTCACAGATTCGCGAATAAGGGTGCCAAGGCGTTTTGTTGCATAATATCGAATATGCTGTGGAATGTCTCGGAAAATGTACAGAGAAACCAGAAGATGAAATTACCATGTAGCTGGATGTCAAGGCTTTGGACAAGAGAATACGGGGGTGTCCATCACTGCGAACTATAATCAAGAGGATTCCAAACACACGTAGAAGCTGTACGCACATGCCGTAGTCAAGATGTTCAATGATGCCTTTAATCAAATCCTCACGACTTCGAAGTTCACTCAGATGGTAGAATGCAGTAAAGATTTTAAATTTCTCCAATAATCTTCAAAATGGTGAACAACTTAAACCGGAACCAATGGCGTTTAAACTCACTCTATACCATCTTTGTGTTTGCTCAGCACACCGAGCATTTCCAAATAGCCATATGTTAAGGTGTCAGCAACCCTCCGCTTAGAGAATATGGGGTCGGACTCCGGAACACCATTGAACTGGAAGCGAGGCACTTTAGAATACCAAAAGAGAAAGTTATAAACGAACGACTCACAGGATCAAGCTGGTCAAAACTTTTGACGATTTGTGGGAGAAATTGATCCTCTAATCCAAGGTATCTGACACCTTCGGCACTAGACACAAGGGTAGTCAGCAACGAGCAGCCAAGCCGGACCCAGCGTTTGTGTGTCTTTGAAAAAACTCGTAAGATAGGATCATTCGAAATGCGAAGGCAATACCCACCCTTGTGTTTTTAGTATCCGAGAACCTGTGAGTGAAAGGATGGAAGAAAGACATGAGTCGGCGCATGAATCGAAGTCTGATAGCTTCATCGAGCCTTTTTGTGTTCAACAAAGGACCCTCAATTAATGCCTGCAGAGTCTCAAAATTCCATTTGGTGTGTTCCTTTGTGTTCATAACCTGCGTCTCTAACATAGACGCGTGGAAAACTCGATCATCCATTTGCATACTCATTTTGAGTTTAACTTGTTCAACTTGTCGTTGACCCCGTCGCACCGCATCTTCCACAGAATTGGCACTAGATAAACATGTACTTTTGTATCCGATAAGAACTAGATCCAAACTCACCGTAGACGTGCACCCTTGATAGGGCCACTGGGCTCTAACCTCGCTTGATTTCGGTTGAAACTGTCAATGGCAGACAAAACAGAGGAGCCGATAATCCGACTCTCCCCGTCATCATAATTGATCGCCATGCAAAAGACCTCTGCAATGGCCTGCAGAAGGAAAATTGAAATAAAATAAAATCTCTGTGACCACTCTTGAACTTACTTGTCTCTTGGCAGCTAATGACAAAGGTAGCACCCGATTTGCCATTGAAAGAATCTCGGCCATTAACAAAGTCGCTTTTCTGGATAAATTTGTTCCCGTAGTGGTTTCTTCCACCATGCATGTGAGAGCCTAACATGGAATGAGAAACCAATAACGAGGTCATATCGACAACCGAACCTCACAAAGACCAGCATTTGTAAGAATGGCTACGAGTAAAGCCAAATAGTGGTCCGTCAATTTTCGTGCTCGGGGTGATTTCACTTCTATCAGTCCTAGGTCAATTTCTGGAGCATCTCTGGATCTTCGATACACTGAAGTGATTCAGCAAGTAGTATCAACAACTTCGGGAAATGCCTACTGGTCAGTCTTCTACCATCGATGAACGTTTTGTGCCATGCAGGAGGCTTGATATTCAACAAGCCGAAAAACATGTCTAAAACAATTTCCTGTAGGAACTTTGAGTCGATCAAATACAAATATAGGTAAGACATCGAACAAACCCGAGTATCCAACGAAGGTATTCGAAGGGTGTTGATCAGAGAACGGATGGCACGCATGTCATCCATGCAGAAGTACATCAGCCCTAATAAACCAATTCAACTCAGAACCACAGCAGAACATGGTCAGCGTACCACTCCAAGTCCAAAGCATCAACTGAACAATTCTTGCGCAACCTCTCATTCTTTCAGCATGCTCAGGACCCTTTCCATATGCATCAGTCAAAGCAGTCAGAGACATCTAAAAGCATCATCAATCAAATGCATGGGGAGAATAAGTCTTCCCACCTCCAAATCCGTTCCGACTCTAATATATCTTCGACTTTGTGGATCATCGATGATATGAAGAAAGACAGAAGCCAACAATGGAGATAACTCGATCGGCCCCTCGCCTAGTACGTGTAAGAGAAAGCGAATGGTTCCTGTTCGAGCAGCGAGATCAATGTCGATCAGAACTGACCCATAAGAGTCAGTAATAAAACAATGTTACAAAAGGTTTCACGAACGTATCTCAGTCAGTGTTTCGATACAGACAAGGCGAAAGGGGTCTTCAGCGTGTTCAGCAACGGCAATGACAGACCGCACCACGGTTTCGGATAATTGTACAGATCTAGGGCTAAAATTTGTGTCTGTTGAATCATTTCGCACTGTACCAACTTCCACTATGGTGCGGATGAGCTTGATTACCTGCTCTTTCTCCGCTGCATGCTTGTTGTCTCGCAGAAGCGACCTGTTAAATGAGCTGCGTTTCTCATGAACCGTACTATAATGCTCACTTAAGAATATACCAATCCAACGCTCCACCCAACCTGTGAACAGTGTCCGCATCTACCAAAGCGTGGCGAACAACACGATATGCTGCAGCACGACATTGTTTTGTCTGTTTGTCGGCAAGGCAAGGCACGACGCTGCTTATATATAAGATGTAATTCACAGAGTTCTAGAGAAGTACCTACGCATTCAAAATCTCCCCAAAGTCGAGTTCGTACTGGACCCTGACATGGTGCCGCAGAATATCGATAAGTTTCCTCATTGATTCCATTCGTTTTGTGTCAAAACCGACAGCCGCAGCAGACTGGAAGTTTGGGAATTTGCCAGTCGAAGGTGTAGACGATGTGGCATCAGACTTTGACAATTCTTCTAATTCTTTAATGCACGAATTTGCAATTTGAAGTGCCTTTCGAAAATCGTCACCACCTAGAATGCAATTTCATGGTTTCAATCTAATAAACCAAAGTTGTCTTCGTGTTACGCACTGATATCGTCACCATCTTTTGTAATCTTTGCATTTCCTACTGAACCATTCCTATGTTTCTCCCTACGCCGCGCAGCCAAGGCCCCCACGGCAGCATTCTTTGGACGGGGCTTCGAAGACGCTTGATGAATATCAATAACGGGGACGATTGATCAAGCGAACCTTCAACTCACCCAATTCAATGCGTTTCTTGATAGCTGTGATCCTGTCATTTGCCATATCCAACTCCGATTGCACCTTAGCCCGCTGTGCATCCTATTATTTATATTAGACATAGCATTATAAAAGGGTCGCTGTACAAACACTCAGGCTCATATCCAAGAGATTTTCTGCACCATCTTTAATTCTGTTTTCCAATACGAGCTGATTATTTAGCCATGCCAGCTGAAAGAAATTGAATCGACAGACAAAAGAATAGGACCTTCACGAACCTGTTCCTCTGCACTTTTCCCGTCTAATTCCGGAAACGATATCAGACCATCTTCGCCCCCATTCACTAGCGTCGCTGATGACGGTGTGGCCAATGTTCCGCTCGTCCCTATTGACGATGGAGGAGGAACCATTACATGCGAAGGCAGCAATGGCGACCTTGGGGCGCTTCACTGTGTTGGGTTTCACCACTAAGACTTCTTGTGGATTTGAAAGTCCAATGTTCTTGATCGAAGGAGCCCAAGGTATATGAGCGTGATAATTGTGTGAATGATGTCGGGCCGGCATTTCTCTCTGTACTTGACATTGGACAAGCATGTCTCTTTTGCGTGTCGGCCAGCGTGCTTCAAGGTTTACGGCCTTGAATTTGACACGATTTTCTCGTAAGTCATCGACTAAGGCGACATCAACTCCCGAGAAACAATTGGAAGAGAAATTCAAACTTCAATCGGGAGAAGTAGCGATTCAACCTGTTCGCGATGTCATGGTTGCGGATGTGATTAGTGGTGCTCCAGGTGCGTCTTATCCCATATCATTACTAGTACACAAACTCAATATATTTTAGCTGAACTGCGTCACCGTCCGGTTCGCATTTACCAGCCTACCCGCAATACCATGCAATCTGGCTCAGGAAAATCCGAACGCTGGCGGATTGACTGGGATATTCTGGAGGGAAGTGGGCGATGGGAAAATCCTCTTATGGGCTATGCCAGTTCGTAAGTGCAATGTTCATCTTCATTCCTTGTGGCCATGCACTTAACCCAATATTGGACGACAGAGCGGACTATATGCAAGGCACCCGCTTAACTTTTAGAAGTAAGGAGGATGCCATACATTTTGCGGAGAAGCAAGGTGTGTATGACCCTACTTCATCCGATTCACATAGTTGATTTTTTTTGCTCAGGATGGGACTATTTTGTGTACTAATTTCTCAGTTCCTTCTTGTGATGGTGCTGACATGTATATCACAGGCAACAACCTACTGTCAAGAGAATTCCTCCCAAGAATTACGCGGAAAATTATGTCTATAAAGCAAATACACTTCGCATTATGAGGACAAAATAGAGAAATAATATAAATGGACCCTTTCTCTCGACTCGAGTGAACTTTCTTCCAGGTGGATACAAATTTAAAGCTGTACCGTGACCAACATCATTTTCGGTATTCTATATGCGGAGCCTGGGAAAGATGTATGCAACTTGGAGCTCTCCTGATCTTGAATGAATCAAAGCCTTGCATTCATGCCATCGCCATTCCGTTGTTGGAGTTCTGGCTAGTTAACTACATATGACCGATATTCACAGTCGCCCTTTCTCTAAGAATTACAGGTCCAGAAGCTCCTTACCATTTTCTAGCAGCACTTGGTCTAATATCTGAATTCTTTGCAGTGGTCTCATAAATCAGTCGGTTATTGCTACTGGAGTCACATTACTTTGTGTTGCTGGTCATGAATTTTTGAAGCGCAAGCGAAGGGGCAAGGGCATCTGTGTTCCATCTCCAGGTTTGGGAAGCAGGGAAACATGGGAATGTGGATAGTGAGTCCTGCACTTTGCAGAAATCGTCCTGCTGACCGTTATTTTCCACATATAGTATGTACCAGGCGAGATCCTGGGCAAGGTATGCATCTTGTTGCTGTCGCAATACAATCCTCAGAAATGCCATCAGATTTCCTTCCCCCCCTCTTCCAGCTGGATGGCCACTTTCCTGGGTGAAGCCAGCAGTTAACTTTCCTGAGGACAAGCTGCGGGAACTGCGGGGAATTGACGCCACAATTTATGTACGATTCTTGCGAGGTTGCTGTGAGTGCTGTCATCTCAATCAGATATCAGGCTGAGTTGTGCTAAGTCTGGTTCGCTCTCGTGCACCTTCTCACAACGTTTCCCATTCTGTTCCCCATTCATATCGACTTCTCTGATGCATCAATTTCGCCCAAGTCTATGACACGAGCTTCTATTTCGTCCTTGGTTGGGACATCAAAAGGACAATCTCTGCTTTGGATTCATATATGTCTCCTCTTCTGGCTTACTCTCTCTTGGTTTGCCACTCTTTTATGGATATGTGATGGTGCATTTAAGATGCGAGCAGCAAATATAGAAGATGCAGCTCGGCAAGCCGAGACGCGGGACTCACAAGAGGATGACTCTGTGACGTATCATCAACACCCTCATCATCAATACGCATTCACGGATATCCCCTCCAAAGAAAGAGAAAGGCCGGTTCCCGGCTTGCGATTGCGCACCATTATGATTACCAACATTCCCCATGCACTTCGAACAGAGAAGGATCTTCGAGACTACTTCGAATACTACATGTCTCGCAAAGTGGAAAAACCAGCAGTTGGCATAACCTCTTCTAGCCAACCAGGCTTCATAAACAGGACCTTCGCGTTTCTCTTTAACCGTGCGAAAAGGATACGAGGGTATTTTCCTCAACAAACTAGTGGACAGGGCGAGAAAAATGAAGATGAGAACGGTACCGGTGGAGTGTCCGATACTGCCGCACGTCCTATCATTGAACGGGTCGTTATTGCTCGGAAGATGACCGAACTTGCCTCACTGCTTGAGCGTCGCGAAGAGGTCCTCGTTCAACTTGAAACTGCTCATATTAGGTTGGCTACCAAGGCATTGTTGGCTGTGAAGATGAATTTAGAAGGAAAGTCTCCCACTCGTGGCTCTCCTAGGGCTGCGGAAGTAGCGAAGAAACGAAGGTCCCTGGGCGTTGACGTTGAGCGAGGTACAGGCGAGCCCTTTGTAGATGAAAGTGAGGCCCTGGAGCGACTGGTCGAGATCTTACGTCCATACGTGGAAGTTTTCGACAAAGAGCGGTCAAATAAAGCTTCAAGGGTCTCTCCATATTTCCAGAAATTACTCACTCGCAGCCCTTCAGAGGATGAAGATGGCGAAGCTGTTACAGAAGACATCGAGAATCCCCCAACATCTGGCGTCCATCGGACAACGAACAACCAGAAAACGGTTTGGGAAGCATTACTCTCGCTACCACGAAGCACACTTGATGCGTATCAACCTCTCATACATCTCAATCGGTTTTTTTCTGGCAAAGTTGTACCCTCGATCGATTACTATACCGCAAAACTCAACTTACTCTCGTCGCTTGTCACGGAGAACAGAGCAAAACCTCCTACAGACTTCGATCCGACTTCGACCGCATTTGTTACTTTTGCTGACCCCTCAGATGCCAGGAGAGCATGTAAATACCTTGCGGTGCATCCCAATAACCCGCTGGTTTGTCTAGTATCGATGGCTCCCGTGTATTCAGATATAGACTGGAAGAGAGTCATGAAGTCCTCCCTCAAGGTTGAATTCGTTAAAGATTGGGTAGTTAGTCTTGGTGTTTGGTGGGCCTATCGATTTATTTATTAGCTTACTCTAATTTATACCACCTCCCAGGGCATTTACGATATTTTGGCTTTTCCCCCTAACACTCCTTGTGGGTTTGGTTTCCATCCAGAATATTTCACTCTTCTGGCCAACTTTGGTGCGATTTATCTCTATCTTCCTTAATCCCTTCTCTGAAACAGCGTTCTAGAAACAATACCTTGATCGTCATCCGGACAAGAGTGAAGTTCTTCAATCGCTCATCCCTACCCTCCTCGTGTCTCTTATCTCGCTCTTGATTCCTCCTATACTCCTGCTTATTGCAAAGAAAATTCACTTGATTACGACCACCTCTACTCTTCATGATATGCTTCTCATGCGCTATTACAAATTCCTAATTGTTAACGTCCTCGTTTTCTTCTGCGTCGGGACCGCCGCAATGCAGTCATTGTTGCAGTCATTGACATCCTCGAGCAACCGCAAGGATGTGATTCAAATTGTTGCAGATTCATTTCCCACTGCTGGGCCATTTTATGTGGGATGGCGTGAGTTTACTATCATCACAGCACAAGAACTTCGCTCATTGTTGAATATTGACAGTTATCTTCTCCACAGCCTTCCATGCAGGAATCGAGCTTTCCCTGGGTATGTTTCATGTTTCGATTTTACTACAACAATGTTGACACGATATGTGTTTAGTCGGAGTACGTAAATCCTTTCTTCTGTCCAGGAATCTTGGAAAAATTGTGATACTTGCACAGTTACCTCTCATTCGGCACATTTTCTGCATCAGGCAGACGACACCGTATGAATGTCTTGCTTTTTCCGTCATATATTTTAACCGAACAATTATAGTCGCAAACGGACCATGTATCTTCGTCCTCCAAGACCAAATTTCTACTGTAAGCATACCTGAGAGTTTCTCTGTTGCCGAGTCTGACAGGCCTTAAAGATTGGTTCCCTAACCACTGTCTTGTTCTCCACGTCTTGCTCCTTTTCTCAGTGCTGAATCCTTTCGTACTGCCATTCGGGACGTTGTACTTTTTCGTGCAAACAGGTGTCATGAAAAACCAAGTACATCTTTCCTTTCTGCTGTCGTTGTTTCTGATGGTCAATGCACCCTCACTTTAGTTTATTCACGTCTACTCGAAGAACTTCGAAGGCGATGGGAAAATCTTGCTCATACGCATCATTCGCTACAGCCTTGATGGTCAGCCATCAACAGCAGAAATTTTCGTATGCAGCTCACATATATCTTCAGGTCTGGTCCTTTCTCAAGCTGTTTTCTTGGCATACATGGTTGTTTTACGAAAATCAGTGAATGCCGGTTTGGCAGCTTTCCTGATTGTTTTTACTGTTCTCGTGAAAATAATGTACGTCCCCCTTGAGATTCGCTAATTGAAAAATCACTGACATAATTCTAGACTCACAAGAATGTGCAGGGCTCAGTTTGAGCTGGATGACGCTTCCGAGGCTGACGTGATATGCAGTGGACGTTCTAGCCGAACACCAAGTCCTGATGAGAGAGAAACTGATTTAATATCAGACGAGACTTTGGGACTGGGACACGAAGGCCGTACTCCTCCTAGAAACTCATTTTTCTTAACTGTCCCATTTCCGAACTGGGTCAATTTTTCGTATACAGCCTTTAATAAACATAACGCAATGCGCCGACATCGACCCCAGCATCGCCATCCAAACCCATTTGGACCCCATCCGAATTCTGATCCATCCGCTCCACCAGCGACGAAGTCCTATGAACAAAAAGACGGGGAACCAAATGCAGGGTTACCGGAACTGGAGAAGAAAGGGACTTTGACTGCGACCCAAGACACCCTTACAGAAGAAGCAAGGGAACATATCCCGAAAGCTAGACGACGTACACATACCCCAAGATACCAGGAGACGAGAACCGTCACTCCGCACACTGCTTCAGCACCTTGGGACGACCAGCGTCTTCTTGATTTACCCTACGACAATCCCTTTTATTCTCGTGCGATCGATGATGCTTTATGGCTACCTAGGAATCCCCTTGGATTGCTAGATCTCGACGATACTATATATTTAAGAGTATCAATCACAGTTGATCAATCTGCTAGCCGCCTGGGTTCGTGGATTGGATTTGGCGGGTCTCCCGTCGCCGAAGCTGTTTCGGGTACCCCAACTTCGGATGCTGCATCACCTGGAGTTGGGTTTTCATCGACTGCCGCGTGTTTACCAGTCGATGTTCAGGATGTGGATGGTACAGAGGAAATCGCTCTACCCCCCATCATCGCTCAACGCGTTCAGGCTGGAGGGAAAGAAGTCGAACATGAAACATTGACGAGACCCCGCGGGTTGTCATTTTCACGGCGAACGAGTTCAGGCGATCGTAGCGTTCGAAGCACAGGAAGGTCGACACCGAGGCGTCCTTCGATTCTCGACTTTTCACCACCGACTTTGTACCGTTCATCTAGCTCTAGCTCACAAAGTCGTGCTCGGTCAGGTTCTCAAATGTCTGCACCTCAGGAGTCACCACCTCGGTTTATTGAAAAGGGGAAGTCAGCTGAACGAAGTTCTATACAATTGCGACCTGACGCTCACGCTCAAGCCGATTTTGTTGCGGCTAATGCAACAGCATCCCGAATATCCCTGACCTCACGCCCGGGATTACCCCGCACGCAAACTATCACCACAGCACAGGCGATCTTACACGAGGTCTTGGAAGAGGAACGTGAAGCTTTCCGCAATAGAGTCGAGGAAGAGATTGCGGAAGCAGGGACGAAGAAGAGGTCTTGGTTTTCATGGTTGTACTGGAGATCGGAGTAACGAATTGTGGATACCCCGAGTCTTTTTCATGACTTTACGATATTGTACTTGTTTTATCAGAATTGCAAGCACCATTCTGAAAACTGACTAAAGGACCATTCCCACTACTTCCAATGGCTCCTCAACAGGTCAAAAATCGATGACAGGCATTCACAAGGGTCCAAGTTTCCTTCAACTCTTACCTGCATAGAAACGTGCCAAGAGTAATTTTCTTCCCTGGTAAATGTCAGTGGCCTGAAATGTATCTCATCCGTGGCCTGTACTATTTGTAAACTGATCTCTCGCCGCATCAGGGCTGTGTTTCAAATAACTGTCTCACCAATCTTCAACTTTCAGCAATGTCGCAAACACCTTTCTCTCGTCCCTTTCGTACTCCTTATGATGTGAGCATTCTTCTATTGCTGAACAATCTGTTAACCTGGCCTTTCATTAGGCTTTCTACGACTCCACCTCACAAATTCCTTTCTATGGTGGTTTCCGTGATCAGTATGCTGTCAGCATCTTCATTAATTGGAATGACAGAGATTAACCTGACTCTGATTTAGACGGAACAGCTTCCCTTAACACCAAGGGGAACCCATCTCGACTTTGACGCATACATGCTTCAAGTAGGGCAAGATCCACTGTTTCCGATTTGTCCTTCAAAGACTTTATGAAAGAACGTGTCAACCCTGCAATTTTTCTTGTTTGTTTCAGATCCACTTCTCACTAAGAGACTTGCTAAATTCTTGTTTTCAGTATCGGCCCACACCTGATGATTCAACGGTTAGATATGCTGTTATGAGGTCTCTTGGCAACATTCCCACCATTCATCTCCGGTTTTGGTATGGACCTCATGGATCCACGATGGGCTACAATTTCCATATTTTCGATCCAAAAACGAATGAAGCTGTTTATGCCCCAAAAGGGCTTGTGGTCTATTTTTTTGATAATGGTTTCTGGCACGAACTCGACTCTTTCCCAGAGCTCCTTCGCAGGTGCAGGGATCTACCTGCTATTCCCAGATTTCTCCTCCCTGAGATGTGGCACGC
>Ga0307507_10005680_pt1 | contig 20224 bp, 3 predicted proteins | sample 7_EM_MG_FD_207223 | JGI IMG/M metagenome (GOLD analysis project Ga0307507, IMG submission 207223) | Populus trichocarpa ectomycorrhiza microbial communities from riparian zone in the Pacific Northwest, United States - 7_EM | ecosystem: Host-associated > Plants > Roots > Unclassified | place...
TTATAAGAAAACGTAACTAATCTGTAGATCTCTAGTATATAATCTATATCTAAGGCTTTAGGGGTTAACTAGTTTAGGGCCTAAGGGTATTAGGAGTATAGGTAGACAGTAAGCTCTAGTAGAGCGCATATGCGGTATAAGCGGCCCGTAAGGGCTAAGTATAGTATATTATATTATCTAGAATCGTTAATTCTATATAGGGTCTATGCTTCTAGAGGTTACGCCTACTATATATAGCAGTTGTCCGGCTAACTATAACATATAGATCTAGTGTTTAGGCTATTAGAGAAACCAAGAAGGGCCCCCCTAAATTACTCCTTAAACTACTCTAAAAGGTCTAAATAGCCTACCTCCGGAGTATAATAGGCGGGTATAAGCGAACGGCTATAGCACTGCTTAAGAAGGAAGCCAATATTTCCCCCCTATAACTATATATTGAAGCCGCTGTAATGCAAAGGGCGTAAAGTAAACGTAACTCTAATGTTATAAAGTATATCAAGACACGCCTAAATAAACTATAGAGGGACCCTAGGGCGCCTTATAGGAGAACAAACTAATAACCCTAAAGTAGGGAAGAGATATTAGAGAAACAGGTAAAGAAAGCAAAAGAAGAATAATGCTATGTTAGGGCCCAGGCCCATATAAAGGAGGAAGGGAGACGCGTAAGAGGCTAGTAAAGATAATAGTAAGAAAGAGAAAGGAGCTAAAGTAGAGTATAAAAGAATGCTAGGAAACTATCTTCTGTAATATAATACTAGTCAGACTAATACTGGAGAGGCATATAGGAGTTAAAGGTACAGAGGCTAACTTAGGTAAGAGAAACCTAAGCTGTGGCATAGTTAACGCTATGGAGGGTAAATACTTAAGAGCTCCAAGAAGGCCTAACAAAGGTAGAAAATATAATAGCAACACTTTTAAGAATAGGGATAATAGGACTAAAAGATTAGCTCTACTAGATAGGTATCCTAGTAGGCAGCCCAAGATGCGAATATGGCTGGCTAAGATAGATACTAAAATATATAATACTGTTATGCCCCCTATACACTAACCGAGAAGCTATACTCTTAGTAGCTGGCATAGAGAACTATAATATACTACTCTTAATATAAAAAGGTCTTAAGGCGGTTACCCAGTGGCTTATTAGCCAAAATATACTAGACCAGTTTCAGGTTGCAAAGGAAATAGTAATAGAAGGTAAAGGGGCGAGTAATAGGCGCCCCCTAATAACTCTACAGTAGTAGAGTAAAGTTTACGATACTAGCGCGTCCGTAGGCTTGTTACGGCAGCAGTGGTTCCTAAGGAGGTTAAAAAGTAAGGTAGTAGAGCACTATAGGTGACTTATAGGCGCCTTATAGGCGAGTCCTAAAAGGCGGGGAGACGGATCACGGGGTTTTCTTAAAAGAGTTTTCTCCCTATATGTATATAAGGAGTAGTCCGCGTGGGCCCAATAGGGATCCAAATTGGACGTTAAGCAATGAATAATAATATATATGCGGATTTTAAACGAGCGGTTCTAAATGCTGAGGATATAGTAAGGAACTAGACCTCTTCTAGTAAGAAGCTAGGGGGTAGCTAGAAGCGTAGGCACTCTAGTAGTAATGTAGGACAGACCTAGTCTTTAAAGAAGCCGTTCTTAAAGAGAAATCTAGAATAGTTAAAGTTAGGGACCTTAAGCAACGGGAAGGACTTTTAGGGTTAACCTAATACCTAGCTAATACCCTTATAGGAACACTTTAAGAAGCTAAAAGGATATTCTTATTAGAAAAATAAGTAGGGTAATAAATGGACTAACAAACTAAAAAAAGAGAAGCCCTAGTTACGGATGTCTCCCGGCTATAACTAGGGCAGGATATAGAGGGAAGACTCTCTGTATTGCTATTAAGCTAGAAATAACACTCCCTATAGGCAAGGTGCGTTAGTTCTAAGCACTATATAATAGCGGCACCGAAATTAATCTTATATAATATAACTTGGTAAAAGAGTATAAGCTTATCCTAGTGCTAGAGTAGTAGAAACCTATTATAGGCTTTCTAAATAAGCATTAGATTAAACTATATAGTGCCTATAAGCTTATAGTGTTAGTGGCCAATATGCATAACTGCACTAAGGTGGTTGGCCTACAACCCTTCTAGGTGGCTAACTTTGTAGGTTATAATCTTATCCTTAGATATCCTTAGCTTACAGAAGTAGATTTTAAGATACGCTTTAAGATAGGAGCCTTTAAATAGTGGAATAATAAAGAATTAGAAGGGTGTATATTACTAATAAGCTTAGAAGATACCCTAGAGGATATAGCTCTAGGCGAAATAGTATATGCTCTATACCTAAAGGGGTATTAGATCTAACCCCTATTCTATAGGGAAATGGGTATAAAGCCTAGTATAGGTAATAACCCTTCTATAATAGAAACCCCACGGGGAACTACTAGATAGGTTGTGGAAATATTGCAAGGAGGTGGCGATTTTAAAGATCTTATAAGATACTTCTATTGTTATAAGTTACTCTAGCTTAAGTAATATACAGAGAATATGCTATGGTACCTCAAACACTGTGTTAAAGAATTCCCTACCCTCTACTAGCTACTGCATAAAACTATTTAGCGTATAGTGGCAACTATGTATAAATAGTTACTATAGCGTATAATACTGCCTATAAGCGTTCTAAGAGAGCTCTAGGATCTACCTAATAATAATACAGAGGACGAACGCAACCCTAATTTATTAAATATTCCGGTAGGCCTAAGGGACTTACTAAGGGTATTTTTGGGCAGGAGAGCCAAAGTTCTTTTATAGAACTTAAAATATAATTATGCAATTAATCTAGAAGAAGGTAAGTAGCTGCTAAACCTTTCTATTTATAACCTCTCCTATAAAGAGCTTAAGATCCTATAGGAGTACCTTAATGGCTTACTAGAAAGGGATGGATATAGCCTAGTAAGTTACTAGTAGGCGTGCTGATCCTCTTTATCCCAAAACTAGATAGGACTATAAAGCTATATATAGACTACTATAGTCTTAATAAGATTATAATTAAGAACCGCTACCCGCTACTATTGGTTAGTGAAATGCTGGATAGATTATCTAGGGTGAAGATCTTTATAAAGCTGGATCTATAAGACGCCTATTATAGGCTCTATATTTAAAAAGGGGATAAGTAGAAGACCACTTTTAAAACCTAATATAGCTATTTTGAGTATCTGGTAATGCCTTTTAGGCTAGCTAATACGCCTATAATATTCTAATTGTATATTTACAGAGCCTTAGGGGGACTAGTTAACCGCATATATATTATCTATCTAGATAATATTCTAATCTACTTAGAAAATAAGGATTAGTATAAGTAATATATCCACAAAGTACTGGAACGCTTAGATAATTAGGGCCTCTATATTAAAGCGTTAAAATATGTCTTTAATACTAAGTAGGTTGAGTTCCTAGGCTACATTATAACGCCTATAGACGTAGTTATGGACCTAGTATGGGTATAGATAATCTAAGAGTGGCCGGAGCTAGAGAGCTACTAGGATATTTAAGTGTTCTTAGGCTTTGCCAATTTCTATAAACGCTTTATCTATAACTACTTAGACGTCGCCTAATATCTATCTAACTATATTACTAAAGCTTCCTAAGATCCGGCCTAAGGAGTAAAAAGCTTAAAGGCTGGAGGGAAGAAAACTAAAAAGGGACTAACTAAATAGTACAAACTATGGATATAGCCCGGAAAGGTATAGAAAGCCTTTTAGGAACTACACACAAAGTTTATAAAAGCTCTACTATTATAGCATTTTAACCTAGATTAGTCACTAATAATAGTTACTAATATATTAAATTTTGCCCTTTCTAGTATCTTACTATAACTTAATAGACATCCGGACGCTACCCAGCTTTACTAAAGACTAGTAGTATTCTATAGCAGAAAATTCTAGAGACCTAAAGTTAGGTATTATATCTACGACAAGGAATTGCTAGCCATAGTTAACTACTTTAAACAGTGGCGACACTACCTTAAGTATGTAAGCTATACCACTTGTATACTCTTAAATTATTATAATCTACGCTACTTTATAACTATAAAGGAGCTTATACCTTAATAGGCTAGATAGGCAGAGGAGCTTACGCAATTTAATTTTAAGATTAAATATAAGCTAGGGGAAAGCAACCCTGCTAATAGACTATTATAACAGCTAGACTATGCCAAAGGCTTTAAAATGGGAGAAGGAAAACAGATAATAAATATTTTACTCCCTATATTATAAATCAAGCTCTAGGTATGGGATGCTTAAATATCTATAGCTCTAAGTACTAAGTCTTAGGTAGTGTAAACCCTATTAGTTTCCACTAATGTTCTGGCTAGTACCCGGTCCGTTGCCAATAAGGGTCTGAATATACCTAGATAGGATGTCCCTAATATACTCTTAGAACCTAGTAATATATTATCTCTAATTACTAAGCTATCCCCTTAAACTAAAAGTAAAGCTATAAAGCAATTGGAACCTAGAGCCCTATAAAGACTAAAGGACTTTAACCTTGTAGCGGCCTTCTTAATATATACGCACTAAAAAGTTATAAGATTTATAGAACTATCTGGTCTTATACTTAAAGTAGTATAAGGCGAAATAGCTTTCACCTAGGAACTATTTAAAAGGTTAATAGATCTTATCCGTAAGGTATAATGGAGGGACGCCTCCTATGCCATCTTTAATGCGGAAGCAGACCAGAAATATAATGAAAAAAAAGCTATAAGGCGCTAAAATTAGGAACTGGACCCAATAGGCCTACTATGTAGAAATAGCAAGGTTTGGGTGCTATAAAAAGCAAATCTACAACAGAAAATTCTTATAAAGAATTATAATAATCCTCTAGGCGGCCACTATGGTTAAGCCAAGATAGTGGAATTACTTTAATATAAATACTACTGGCTAAAGCTTAAGCAGGAAGTAAAGGAGTACATTAGCTACTATAAGAAGTGTTAAGTATATAAAATCTAAAGGCACAAGCTATAGGGTTTACTTAAATTAGTTCCCCCTACTAGTAAGCTATAGTAATATTACGCTATAGACTTTATTACGGATCTCCTACCTTTAAAAAAATAGGTAAGGATAAACATACAATTCAGTCCTAGTACTTATTAATAGGTTTTTAAAGTACGTCCAATACCTTCCTATTAATAAGATAATTAACATATAAGCACTTGCCAGCCTAATTAAAGAGAAATACTTTCTTAAAGTAGATTAGCCGCACTCTATTACCAATAGAGGCAGTGTCTTTATAAGCCAGTACTGGTTGGATCTATGCTTTTATTTAAAAACAAACCACTGTTATAGTACAGCTTTCCATCTATAAATGGACGGGTAAACGGAATGCTAAAACTAGGAACTGGAGTCTTACTTACAAATATATTTAAACTACTAGCAAGATGATTAGTGTAAGCTACTTCTGTACGCGGAGTACGCTTACAATTTAAAGTAATACGCATTGCATAAGTATATACTAATTTAGATTGCCTAAGGCGTCTAACTATTTAGGTTTAATAGTATACCTAGCAATTACTAGCTAAGGCCGTATAATCAATTATAGGATCCTATTAGGAAGTCTAAGGACATCTACTAAAGAGTATAAGGATACCTTTAGGAATAGAAGGAGTAATAAAAGTATATAAAGTAGAGCCTACAAGATGCCTAAAAGTAGTAGAGACTCTAATACAACCACAAACACCAAGATAAGCATTTTAGAGTAGGCGATAAGGTCCTATTATGTTTAACAAATATTAAGACCTATTAACTATTAAAGAAGCTTAATATAAGATACCTAGGTCCCTTTTAAGTTAAGGAATAAATTAGTAAGCTAGCCTACTATCTTTAGCTACCCCTATCTATGGCCTATATATATTTAGTATTTTACATAAATCTACTAGAGCTATGGTATAGACCACCACTAAAAAAGAACTTCTGTCTAGGCCCAATTAAACACCTTAAAGTGGTGGGCGAGCGGTATAAGGTTAAAGCTATACTATGCTATAAGTCTGTTAAGAATAAGCTTTAATATAAAGTTAAATAGCTAGGCTGGCCTACTAAGGACTCTATATGAGAATTAGAGGATTACCTTAATTATTATAAAGATATTCTAAAAGAATATTAGAACTAAGGTCCGTAATCTATAAGGCGCAGAAAGTGCTTTAATACTATAGTGTTATCGCAGCCTATAAAGAAGACTCGCGTAAAGAGTAAGAAATAGGTTAAATTAGATATGGAACAAATAGGCTCTAGAAACTATAAGGATTAATTAAGGCTACGGCCTAAGGCAGAATAGGTCCTTAGCTTTTTTACGTATGTAGTATAGAATTAATAGGGTATTTTGCTAGAATTGCATCCCTATTTATTAGTCTATATTAGGAATAGTGTTCCTATGCCTTCCTAAATACCTTATAAAGCCTTCCTAATTGCCACTATATATAAGAATTAATCCTAAAGTGCCTAAATTAAAAGCTACTATGCCTTATCCCTAGGTGCAGGATTAGTATCCATCGGCCTACTAAGTAATAGCTAATGGGAATAAGATCTAGATCCAGATCCCTTAGTAGGAGTATAGGTAGGTATAAAAATGGAGGTAGGCTAATAAGGTGTAAATAGAGCAGAGATCCTTAAACACTTAACACCAATATTAGGCCTAAACTAGTACTAATAAAGTTCCTAAGGCGTAAGCTTGTAGTTAATAAAGACGTACTTAAGCCTAGAATAAATGGAGATGTTAGCTAGTTAGTAAAGTCTAGAACCACTAAGACCTTGCTATGGTAATTATTAGTTACCTATCTACTAGGTACCTAAAGGGTAACCTACCTAATACCATATTATATTATACTCTTTTAAAACTTAATGCGCATACGCAAACTTCTTTTTATAGTAGATAATAACCTTCTTTTTATTACCCCTATCCTTTACCCTATCCTTAGTATACTAACCTTGCTCCCTTATTAGGCGTTACTAGCTGGCTTACTAGGAATTATGGGCGGTATAAATAGCTATGGTATAGTCTTGAATTTAACCTAGATGTTTAGTATTAGCGCTAGAATAAGAGAGAGCCTAGGCAATATAGTAGTTAAGAATATTAAAGGATTATTGCTACTTAGGCCTAGGCTATATTAAAGCCTAAAGTCAGCAATAGAAACCTATTAAGGATAAGAAAGCTTACCTTAATGTAACTACCGCTCTTAGTACGCATGCATTAATTATAAGGACTAAAGGTATTAGACCTTATATAGTAGGTCTTATTATAAGTATCTAGAATCTTCTTATTAGACTTCTAGTCTTTTAAGGACGTATATATAAAGTTATTTAGGTAGGACTAGCACCAGTTACAGGTTAGTAGAGGTTAGGGTTCTATATATAGCGATAGGGCTAGAATATGCTGTAGAATTGGATTAAAAGAGCAGTTAATAGGAGAATAAAGAGGCATATTAAATTAATAATAGAAAAAAAAGAAAATCTTAATAATATATTAAAGATACGTCTAAAATTGGATAAAGGTTAATAATGGGAAGTAAAGTGTTAAGGAAAAGAACTAAGCTTAATAAGTAAAGTATCTCTATACTTTACCTTCCAATGCCCTTCTAGTATATAGCCGCAACCTTACTAATATAACTCCGTTATAATAGCGTAATTTAGAAGGAAGGAAACACGCGTATAAGCCATTTAGCCATTACTTCCTTATAAAAACTAATTACGCGGCCGGAGAAGGCAATTAAGACGTTAATTAAAGACGCATATAGGTTAAATTATACCTAAATAATACTATAGTATTAAAAGAATAACATTATAAACGTTCTTAACAATTATATAATAGCTAGAGGCGCTATTATAAAGTGTCCCTTTTATTTACTAGGTAGTAGAGCTACGCTAAAATACAGTATAGGACTATAAGAAGGAGAAAGGATTATAGATTAATATCTTAAAAGTTAAAGATAACGGCAAGCTAAGGCTCTATATGTTAAATCCTATACTAAAGGTTTTATGGAACTATATTAGGAACACTAAATTACCTATAATACTCGCGATTAATTGCAGACCGGCATAAAGGCTTAAAAGTAGAGTTATATAAAAATCCTTAAGTTAGCCTAGGTAGTTACCAGTATATTTCTAATAGGCTTCTAATAGGTCTCTTAGAAATCCTTACATCTTTTCTCTAGTTATATTTTTTCCTTATTAAGGTTTTTAGGAGTTCAAAGTAGGGGTTAGATAGATAGATAATATACAGCGGCATACTAATATCTCCCTAATATCTCTCCGAACCCCTTCTAGGACAAGCCCTTATAATCTCCCTACTGTAAAGTAATGGCAATTGGGGGCTAACCGCAAGAAAGGGGGGGGGGCAATATAAGGGATATTATTGCGGACACCTTGGGTTGCCCTTAGGACAACCTCTAGACGCTTCTTAGCTAGTCGCCGGTCACGTGCCAGAGGTATATGCGCGTAGTATATAGTCTCTACAATCCCAGAGGCCTTACCTCCTTAAGGATTTATCTCTCTTACTAATCTATCCTATTCCATAATCGTGTCCTTATAGCCCCCTGTCTATAAAGTCCCCTTATAGGTAATTACAAGATCTACCGCTTTACCTTTTCTTTATTTACCTTACTTACCCTACCTTTTATCTCTCTAATAACTAGCCTCTAACTATATCTAATACTAAAGTTATGCTAGTATAGCGCTAGCTAGCTACAGCATAAAGCCTCCCTACTTTAATAGTCACCTTCTACTTAATATATGCCGTAATATTACGCATACCTAACCAAATAAGCAACTTAATAATAACGCAACTATAGGTAAAGCTAGATGCGTAGTATAAGGCGAACCCAAAGCCAACTAAAGATATGGATATTACCTAAGGCTTTAAAATAAGCATTAAAAACTATAATAGACTAAAAGAGATAGTTAAAGATGTTGCAATTAAAGTTAAGCCTAAGCATGTAACATATTACGGCAACTCTATAATAATAAAAGAAGGACATATTAAGGAGTTTTATAAGTAACTTCTATAATTTACCAATGCTCTACTAGATTAGAAACTATAAATAATCCTAAAAATTATAGGAAGTACTTATTCTAATCGCGTAAAGAGGGTACTAAGTACCTCTAAGAAATTAAAAAACCTACCTCTATGTAAATATACATCACCCCTAAAAACCAAAGTACAAGATAAGATAATACCACCTTAGCTACTATATGCGATACAGCCTATAGACATTACTATAAACCCACTATATAGTATCCTTTTGCCTTAGCCAGCAACCCTAATAGTAAGCAATATAATTAATATAGGAGATATTAAGATTAAAATCTAATCTACAAGCTTAATGGGTAAGTTAATAGTTAGGGTAGTCTAAGTCTTATATCTAATAAACGGAAACCTATATATAGCTCTAGGCAAGCTATAGGAGGAACTATAAGCCTATATAAAGCTTAATATTAATAATCTGCCTAAAAAGAATATCTATATATTACTGTAGAGATATAAAAACCTTATAATACGGTTAGAGGGCACACTTATTATAGCTCTTAGTAAAATGGCGAAAAATGGCATAAAGGAGGCCGTGCTTATAGCATTATTCTCACCTCCTAGCTTAAACTCCTAAGTTGCTACTACCAATAATACACCGTCAGCCATTAAATCTAAGGCTGGATATAATAGATATAGCATAAAAACAGCTAGTAAGTCCTAATACCATATAAGGCTAGCGGCAAGAGCAAACTAGGAGAAGGCAAGAAGTGAAGTTATTTAAGATTAGCAGTATATGTCACGGCTAGCTTTCCGTGGGAGCGATCCAATAGATTAAGCAACAATAAGGGGCTATATTATGAATAGACTAAGGTAAGGGCTCAAAGAAAGGGGCGCGGTAGACGACTATATACATATTCGGTCGTCGGGGCAACGTTAGGGCAACGTTGGGGCAACGTTAATCCGTGACCAACGACGCCTCGATAATAGCTATGTAGACAAACCATCACATCACCCCCCTTTAAGCCAGGAGGATCGCCCTTAATCCTCATAGTTAGGCTCTCCTTATCCGTCTTGCCCTTCCGTCCTTCTCTGCTTTATTATCTTCCTCCAAGGGCTCTAGATCTACGTCCTTGTAATACGCCTCTAGCCATTATAGCAGCTATACGGGTGGTCTGGCATTATAGGGTCTCTTGTTATGGAACGTCTTAATCTTATAGGGGGCGCCGATAAAGCCGTCTGTGTTATACTAGGTGTTGTCTAGGTCATAGCCTACCTAGTTAACCTTATACTGTAGCCTTTCGTGGTAGGTTCTACTAGTAAGGATCTTATTAATCTCGTACTCCGGCTCGCTATTAATTAGAACTGGCTCCTCTAGCTCCCTATTTTAGCCCGGTAGGGGGTTATCTGGGTCCTTTCGTAGTCGATCGGCATGGAAGACGTTTGACATCTTTATGTTTAGGGGTAGGTTGATAATATATAAGTGTCCTTTTATGCCTAGAATCTTATAGGACCCTGCAAGCTGTCTATCTAGCTTAATACTTGGTTAGTTAGTAGCCCAGCCCTTCCTAGTAATATATACTCGATCACCTACTCCGAAGTCTAGTTTGCAATAGTGCCTATTAGCTTACCTTATCTGCCGCTCTTAGGCCTTTACTAGGTTATCTCTTGCCCATTTAACTGTGTCCTAGGTCCTATATACAAAAGCCTAAGCTTCTTGTCGTGTCAGCTTTTTACGAGGTATTAAGGTTGCTCATATATGTTCCTTCTAGTTAAAGTAAAGCCTTGGCTTAAATCCTAGCTCTAGCTCGTATAGTGCAAAGCCAGTGGATTTATACGGTAAGATTACCTGTATAAAGTCTATATAGGGGAGGAGCTCTGACCAATTGTCCTAGTAGTGGTTAACAAAGGGCCTTAAGCGTTGGTTAATGTACTGGTTTAGTACCTCTATATTACCATTAGTTTGTGGGTAACTGGATATAGAGAGCTTTTGCTTAACGCTGGTTAGTTTATATAGCTCGTCTGTAAAGGCTGAGATAAATTAGGGTCCTTAATCTAATGTAGCCGTCTCTAGGAGGCCGTACACGCGCCAGACGTATTGGTAGTATAGGTTTACTGCGTTAGCTACAGTGGCAGTTTTATAGTAGGGTAGTAAGAAGGCTCTTTTGCCTAGTTAATTAACGACTACAAAGACGTTGTTAAAGCCCTTTTTATCTGTTAGGAAGGACTTAAAATTAAAAGAGATATACTGCCAGCAGCGTTCACCAATTAGTAGGGGGTGCAGCAGGCCTGGGGTTTTGTCCTAAGGTATATAGGTCCTCCTATAGGCCCTGCAGTTTCTTACGTAGGTATTGCAGTCTAAGGGTAGTCCTGGCCAATAGTATTAGTCTACCACGAGTTTCCTAGTCTTTGTCTTGCCTGGGTAAGCGGTTACCTGGCGAGAGTATACCTCTACAATGAGGTAGGTACGGAGGCAGTCAGTATTAGGGACCATTAGCTTGCCAAAGCGGGTTAGTAGCCCTCCTTAGAGTTTCTAGCCCTTCCGGTCTTGCTTAGCTAGCTAATATAGCCCTACTAGCGACTCGCTAGTTTGATTGGCCTAGAGGACCTAATTAACTAGCTCGTATAGTTCCCATTTGCGATTTGCTGCCACTGGGGGGTCCCTAGAGGTTTCCTCTAGTATAGCAATTGTAAGGGCGGGGTTGATTAAGTATATAGTGCGTATAGCTATGTCCTTCTCTTTCTGCGTCTTTAGGTCCTCTTGCTTTCGTAATAGGGTATCAGCCACTATATTCGCTGTGCCTAGCCTATAGGTAATCCGCACGTGGAAATTAGCTAGTAGGTCCGCCTAGCAGGCCTACTATGGATTTAGTAGCCTCTTGGTTATAAAGTACTTAAGGGCTCAATAGTCCGTAATTACTGTAAAGGGTATACGCTGGAGGCTAATAAGGTGACCTCGCCATTCCCATAGGCCTCTTACTACTGCTAGCATCTCTTTGTTGTGGATCTTATACCGCATCTCTTTAGGGGACATTATCTTTAAGAAGAAGGCTATTAGCTTCTAGGTCCCATCGTCTTATAGCTGGTTTAGTACCCCAGCTACTACTCCATCACTTACGTCAGTCTCCACACGGGTGTCTTGGAACGGTAAGTAGTGCTTTATTACACCGCCCGATAGTATAAGGGCCTTGACTTGCTTAAAGGCTTTAAGCTCCTTCTCCCCTAGTAAGTACCACGCTCCCTTCTTTATGAGCTTACTAAGCGGTCGTGTGACTCTGCCGTAATCCTTTAAGAAGGCCTGGTAGAAGTTACAGAATCCTAGAAAGGATTGCACCCCTTTTATAGAAGTAGGGGGCTCCTAATCCTTAATTGTAGCTAGCTTGTCGGTGTCCATAGCGATCCCGTTAGTACCAATAATAAAACCTAGGAACTTCGTCTCCGTAACGTTAAACTCACTCTTCTTAATATCCGCCTATAGGCCTGCCTCTTAAAGCCTTTATAGGATCTTTTTAACGTGGACTTTGTGCTCTAGCGGGTTGTCTGAGTAGATAAGGATGTTGTCTATATAGGCTATATAGAAATCGTCTAGGTAGTTAAAAAGGACGTTATTAATAAATCTTTAGAAGGATATAGGGCCGTTACACAGTCTAAAGGGTATAACGTGGTACTTGTATAATCCGTACCTTGTATAGAAGGTAGTTAACTCCTCTACCTCTTCCTTTAGCCGTATATGGTAGAAAGCCTATTAAACATCTAGTTTGGTAAAGATTTTAGCTCTTAATAGCCTGGTCAACGTCTCCTTAATTAATAGTAGCGGGTAGCGGTCCTTCTTAGTAATTGCATTAAGCTTTTAAAAGTTAACGTAGAATCGCCACCCCCCTCCTAGTTTCTTAGCAAATAGAACCGGAGCTATAAAGGGTGCGTCGCTTAGTACAATAAACCCCTTCTATAGGTGCTCCTGTAGGTAGACCTTGACAAGCTCTAGCTGCTCTAGCGATATATTGTATAGCGGGCTAGGAGCTAGATTGCGGCTGTTGCCTTTAAGAATAATATCGTGGTCTACCCCCTTGTGATACGGTGGTAGTGTATTAGATATAGCTTTTGAGAAACAGTTAGCGTATTCTTAGTAGGGCTGCAGTAGCTTTTTATAGATAAGCCGGCGAAGTTCTTTCTTATTGTTAGGTAGAGCGTCTTATGCCTTCTTATTCTCTATTAGTTGGTCTATCTCGTAGAGGCTAGTATATCCAATTACTATATCCCTACGCTTCGCTCCTTGTAGGAAGTTCCTTGCCTTAAGTAGTATAATATCTGCTACTCTAAACTTCCTAGTAGATAAAGGCCTCCTTGCTCTCGGCTTTAACGGTAAAGCTGGCCTAGGGTAGAGCTAGTCTTCCATTTTCCTAATTATATCTTGGGTATCGATCTTCTAAGTATGCCTATAGTTATATGGGGTCCGCTTAGCTTGCTTTAGCTTAGCCTGTCCCTCTAGCTTGATTTTAGTAGAGGACTTCTTCTTTTAAAGTTCACTAATCGCGACTGTACGTTTAAGGATGCGTTAGGGGGTAGACTTAGACTCTTAATCTAGCAGTACGTCTCTTTAATCTGTATCTCTCTAGTAATCCTTATTAATTGGCGGGGGTAAAAGCTCCTTTCTTGATATAATTATGTCCTGCCTACTATAGTAGTTTTTCTTGGCTCGCTATACTAAGACCCAGTGTTTGCAATTAATAAGGGCCCCAGTCTTCTTAAACTACCTACGGCTAATAAGAAGATCGTGGCAGCCTATATTGCAGAATAGGAACTATATAGGGACTCGTTAACCGTCTATAACTAGGTTCGCCTTAAAGAGCTATCTAATTATATCTATCTGCTAATTGTTATGGCTAGATACAGTGACTCCTTATCCTTTAATCTTGTAGAGCTTTGGTCGCAGTTATTGCTTAATAATTAGCAGTAGCTTATGGTATATAAAGGCCTCTCCGCCTGTACCGGAGTTGAGTAGGCTTACTATATTAAGAGCCACGCCGCCTAGCGCGATCCTGTATAGTGTTATAAGGGCTGCGCCTCCTAAGATCTCCTTTAGCTGTATAGGCGCTATATTGATTGCTCCGATCTGCTCTAGGTAGGAGACTTCTTTTAGAGCTACTTATTTTCCAACTCTGCTAAGTTAGTAACTATCTTATACTCTTTACTTTAGTTAATTGCTTTAGCTTCTATCTTCTTTAGCGCTGTATAGTTATTAGAGTAGTGTCCTTGCTTGCTATAGTTAAAGTAGGTAACTGGCGCTTTTGCAGCTGGTGCTAGAGTTAGAGGCTGTTAGAAAGAGGGAGGACCTTTAGTCTCTTTAGCGCCCTTAGTAGAAGCTCTCTTACTAGCCTAGGCTGCTCTATAGTTACTTCATTCCTTACCTATCTGCTTTAGACCTTAGGCGTACTGTTAGGTAGTCTTATAATAGGCCTGGAAGCCACAGTCTTTATCTACCACCTTAACTTCCATTTGGACGCGTAGGCTGTTATAAAGCTTATTATAAAGCTCCTCTTTCTACTAATCTTGTGGCATCCTTGAGATATTTGCTAGCTGTATAAAGTTAGAATAGAAATCGTTAAAGTCTCCTAGGTATAGCATCTTAAGGCTTTTAAGCTCCTGCTAGGCCTTAATACGGCGATTTGGGTCTTTAAAGACGTTCTCCAGGAACTTAAGTACTTCTTTACTAGTAGGGTTGCGTTCCGCATCGCGCTCTGCCTCTAGGTAGGGTAAGAGGTGGTTATAAGCTTTGCCTCCTATACGCGTTTTAATGTACGCTACTTTTGCATTCTCTTCCTAATCTGGGTTGTTTTAATAGAACCAGTCTGTATTAGATTAAAGCTTGTTTTATATATGGCCGCTCTAGGTATAATAGGTAGGCTCTTTCCTATCTATCAGCGTAGGTAGGTCTGGAAACTTTGCTATGCGTCCTAAGCCCGTAACACTGCTTGTCTAAGAGAGTGGTGTCCCTTCTTGTATTGTCCATAACAGTGTATTTCCTTACTTGCTGTCTTCCTAATCTGGGGCTTATATAGTGACCTTATAGCCCATCCTTAATATCTTCTAATTGGCCTTGCGGAGCTCGTCTGTCCTATTGTCTAAGTGCTCCTTAAGCTCCGCTATCTTTGCCTCGGCCTCCTCTTTCCTATTAAGGGCCTTGTGCGCGTGGTTGTTTGTAAGACGCTATAGCATAGCAATCTGCTGTTCCGTCGCCTTTCTTTGTATTCCCTGGAGCTTCAGCTCTTCTATAAGTTCGGTTATAGGGATCGCGGCTAGGCTTTAGGTGGTTGCGGCTGTGTACTCTCTCTTTGTCTCTATTTTAAAGTATATAGGGTTCTCGTCATCTTCCGATTGCGCCATAAGACGGTCCTATTTACTTTTTATATCGTCCGCGAGCTCCGTCTCGCCGTAGTACGGTTAAAGCTCCGGTGGCTTAAGTGACGCGTCTACGGGTTCCTTACGTGCTGCCAGCATTGGGTCGGTAGCTATCTCTAACGCGCTAGGCCTTAACACGCTTCTTTTTGCCATAGTATCTCTTTTGCTTTCTTAGGCAACTCTTGCTACTAAGATTGTAATTAGGGTGATCCTTTTAATCTAATTGCTGCAGTCTCTTCTTTTAGCTGCTTAATCCGCTGTCGCAATTGCCTGCCTTAAGTAGGGCTTAGAGGGTTAATTGGTCTATAGTTGTGGTGGTAGAACAGCTCTCTATCTAGCTATGCGTTTAACCGTTGGACCTAGTATTATATCGCCTCTATAGGCCAGTTGAGGTTGACCTTAGTTTAATATCACAGCTAGCTTTCCATAGGAGCGATCCGATAGATCAAGCAACAATAAGGGGCTATATTATAAATAGACTAAGGTAAGGGCTCAAAGAAAGGGGCGCGGTAGACGACTATGTACATGTTTGGTCGTCGGGGCAACGTTTGGGCAACGTTGGGGCAACGTTAATCCGTGACCGACGACGCCTTGATGATAGCTATGTAGACGAACCGTCACAGTATATGGCTCTAAGGAAAATAGTAAGGGTAAGCCTAAATTAGGTAGATATAAGTAGCCTTAACTAAAATTAGTAATAAGTGCCCTAGTAGAGGATAATAAAAGTAAGCTAGCTATACCTAGGAAGTTAAACAGTTATAAGGCCAACCTAAATAGATATAGAAAGCGCCCTTAGCTAAAATTAGCAGTAGGCACCCTTATAGAAAACAGTAATAGCGAGCCAGTTATACATAGAAGGTAATTAGCAAAGGGAAAACATAACCTATCTGCCTATAAGCCTATATTAGTAAGTAATAGCGGTACTAAAGAAATTGCCGCAGATAACAGTAAATTGCCACAACCTATTACTAAACCTAAAGGTATACACTAGCCTAATAATATAATAAACGACCCTATTACCACATTACCAACTATTAATACCCCTTAAGATGTTACCGTAGAGGACAGCAAATTGCCATAATATGCCAGTGGACATAATAATTAGTTCCTATATTACACTAACTCTAAAAATACAGAGAGTAGAGATAAAGATAAGAATTTGGTTAATAATAATGACTAAAATAAGGATTTAGTTAATAATAACAACTAAAATATAGACGTAGAGGAAGAACTTAACTAGTAAAATTTCTTAGCCTAGCTCTATAAGGCTAGGAAGGACAACTTAGATAGCATACTAGCGTATATAATAGAGGCAGATCTTTTACTCACTCTAGAGTATTTCCTACTTGTCTTATTACAAGTACTCTCTAAGACCGCCCTAATTAAACTCCCTAATTAGGGCCTCGCATTAGGCTTTAAATTTAGCCTATACTAAGTAGTATATATAGCTTAGGCATTTAAGCAAGAGAGGACAATTAAAGGAGGCGGTATCTATATAGACGAACCTAGCGCGGGCAAGACTATATAAATAATTACTTAATGGCTAATAAACTACTTTTATTATTAGAATGTAATAGACATTTAAGAGGCCTAAACCGCTAGGGATGTAACCTACTACCTACCTAAGATGCATCCGCTAGATATAAAATGCCTATAGGTAGTAAAGTAACCAATTATATACTACTGCGAAGATAACTCTAAGAAGCTATACCCTACAGACCTATAGAAAGGCTATTTAGTTGTCCTTATGCCAAACCTAGGCCTGCTAGGGTTCCTAAAGGATGCAAGTATAATATTATAAAACAGCGCAATTATAAAGCGCCCTAACCTGTCCTAGATTACAATTCTCGCCCCTAGCTATAAAAAAGTTAAGATGTTTAGTAAACTAAAAAGGGATAAATAGCGGCAAATCTATAAGGCTCTTAAGTGGACCAATAAGGAATAATAGGAGAATAACAATAATATATATCTAGTTAGTAAGACTTCCCTATTACACCTATAGGGTAAAGCCAGGTTTAAAAATAATTATTACCCTACCCCTAATATAATAGAACTATTGGCGCTAAAATACTTAATCTAATTCCTTCTAATTATTACACAAAATTGTATTACCACACAACTAATATATAAGTTTATTACTACATAAACTAGTATATAGAAACACCTAAATGGCTAAACTACTAGATTGCATTAGAAATTAAAAAGTGTAATATAGGTTAAACGTATCCTTTAGAACAAATGCCACTTAGACGCAACCAGTAGAGTCTTAATATTATTTATTTAAGATATGGTTAAGGAGTATTATATAGTATATAGGGTGTGTCTAGCACGCCTAATAATGGGAACCTAATATAACCAATGCAGTTTATTATAGTAGGATTAAAAAGGCCTAAATAGAAAGAAGTAGATAAGCTAAAGGGAACGGGGTTTAAAGTACTACTTAAGCTTAAAGAAGAAACCATTTAGCTAAAGAAAAAGGAATTTAACCGTCTTTATAAAAATGCGAAGACTAACCTAACTAGAGTAATAGCAGATAATAAATTTAGTAAACTAGCTATATTTTTCTGTATAGTTATTCTAACATTTTAGATATATAGAGGGGAGTTAACACTCTAGTTTAACTAGTAAAAGCTTATCCCAAAGAACAGCTATCTCAAATTAGTTATATTATAGACCAACCCTAATAACACTAAGGCGGCTATAATTATAGCTATAGAGGACTAAGTAAGTATAGAGTAGAGGCGCTAATATAAGGAACTTCTAGCTATATAGGAGAAAGATAGTAGTGACCTAAACACTAAACCTAAGATACTAAAACTCACCTAAGCTAAGTTATATACTAATGCAAAAAAGGCAGTAAGCGTAGCCTAGGTTATCTAATACTGGGACTAGCAAGCCCCTATTATAATTAAGTCCAATAATAAATGCCTAAAAACTTAGAGTTGTACACTTAAGGACCTAATTGTCGCTAAGTAGACTACTAACCTACTTAGTAATAAGTTTACCAATATACTTAACCGCTATTTTTAATAGAATATAAAGTTCTTTAAAGCTAAAAAAAATCTATAATTACATTTATATTAAAAAACGGATAGACGGTTTAGTGTGTAAGATTATTATTACTACTTGCTTACCTTTTATACTAGCTTGTTAGTTTAATAGGCTATATAAAGAATATAGTAAAGACAAGGTGCTCTGCTATGCAGCTAGTATATTTAATATTAAGAAGGCTAAGGCTAGGTAAACCTTTAATACTAATAACTCTAAGTAGATCTTACTTTGCACCTTTACATTAATTGGGCTGTCTATTAACTTATAGCGCGTAAATTACACTATTATAATTAAGCCAAGCTATAAGCTCTTAGAGGTAAAGCAACTGTTTACTTAGATAGATTAATAAGGATAGACTAAGCCCATTTGCTATAGTACTATTATAGCTAATTAAAAGTTAAGTATTAAGTAGAAGATGTTAAAGTTAACTATTGGTCACATAGGGTGACTCACCAATAACGACTACTCGAGTAGGTTATAGTGATGTTAGTTAATAGCTTGATTTTATTGGAATAAGGAAGGGCGAGGAGCTTAAGACTCCTCGCCATGCTAGTGCCGCGGCGTTACGTGACAACCGCTTGCCTAATTCCCAACACTAGCAACTCTTCTTTTGTGGTTGCTATCTATATACAAATACTACTTGACTAGCGTAACAAATATTAATCCTCCTTACTTACTATTACCACTATAATATAAGTCTCGCTGTCCTAAAATTTGCCTTTTAGCATGTGGTGCTTTCTTACTTGGAGTTGCGGGTGGATATCGTGTTAGGGCCACTAAGGCGCTAATTATAAGCGAGCCAATAGCGATTTTCTATGCTAGGCATAGAAAATCCTAATTGGCTGCTTTTAAATTGCTATATCTCCTACTCCCTTTTAACCTAACCTTTAACTTATACACGTAGAGTATTTGTGTTAACGAACGTCTCTAGTGCCTTATTTAGGTTTGCCTTTATTATCGCATCTACTAAGTTGTTTTGGCCATTAATCCACTAGATCTTAAAGAGTTTTTAACGCTTATAGAATTGCCAAAGTGCTATAATATCAATTATAAGATGCTTCTTCTTTGTAGTACCAAGCTTAACTAAACACTTATAGAGGGAATATAAGTCAGTGCATACGATTATAGGGATAATAGGGAGTTTAAGTTAATCTATAATTATCTTTAGGGTAGTTCCAATTGCAATTGCTATATTAACTCCGCTAACCATTCTATATATCTCTAATACTAGAACGCTTCGGGTAACGCGCTTGCTCTTAATTAAGCTCCAATAGATAAGATTGCCGTAGATTATAAAGTTATTCTCTCTAGTAGATTTATTTGTAATAATAATCTTATATCCTAGCTAGAAGCTAAAATCTTTATTATTTATAAATAATCTATCAACAAATATAAAGAGCTTAGCGGTAGGAAGATTAATAGGCATATAGAGTAGTCCCCAATTAAGATGGTTCATTTACTAGAAAAGACGCTTATTTAGGGCAAGGATATTATCCTTAATTAATTCCTAGTGTTAAGCGGCAATAAAGAGATCAAATGAAGCCTTAGGTTAATAGATAGAAGTAATATAAGCTCTATAAGCGCGTTACTCTACGTATCCTTACTTTAGAGAATTAATATTAATAACGTTAATCTTCTTGCCTTAATCTTTCTGGCATAAAGCAATAGAATCCTTATTTAGGGAGAGGATGCATCTATTAAAAAGTAATAGTATTATTAAATTAAGCTTTTCCTTTAGCTTTGCTATAAGATTTGCCTTTACTAGCTTATCTTCTTTAAGAGCT
>Ga0307507_10005681_pt1 | contig 20216 bp, 8 predicted proteins | sample 7_EM_MG_FD_207223 | JGI IMG/M metagenome (GOLD analysis project Ga0307507, IMG submission 207223) | Populus trichocarpa ectomycorrhiza microbial communities from riparian zone in the Pacific Northwest, United States - 7_EM | ecosystem: Host-associated > Plants > Roots > Unclassified | place...
ATTCTATAGTTTTTAACTCTATATCTGTCGTTGCGTACTCTGCGCCTTATATAACTATAGAACTCTGTCTTGCCCTTTCTTAGCTTGTTCCCTTTAATAGATCCTATTATTAATCTTTATTAACTAGTCTATTAACTCTCTTAGAGTATCCGTATCTTCTATTAGGATAATTGCGTCCTAGACTTTAGCCTTAAGTCCTTACTTATACTATACCATAAGCGCCCTATTATTCCACTTAATCTATATAGCTAGTATTTAAAACTGCGTTATATACTTAATTACTAAAGTACGTTGTACTAAGTTCTGAAGTTTTCGTTCCGCTATTGTGGTTGCTTTAGGGTCTCTAAATATTTGCGTTAACTGTTTTACGAATCTATTCTAACTTGCAAATACATACCATACGTCCAGGTTAGTAGTCGTTACACTATTTACTTATACCTCTATAAGGTAAGGCTTAAACCACTCTAAAGCTCTTCCTAATAAAAATAGTCCTGCGTATGCTACCTGGTCTATAGGTATTGCTAACTTCGCTCCTTCCTGCATAACCTTAAAATGCATCTGCGTAAGAAACCCTTTAAGCTTTAACTTCTCTCCTAAGAACCGTTTAATTAAAGGTAACTTAACCTTTACTACTCTAATTCTATTAATGCGTTCTTTAAGTAGCCTGCTATTATCCTATAAGCGATTAACCATTTCTTGTAACTAACCTTGCGTAACTATTTAAGAATCTGTATCTACCATACTAGTATCTCCTAACCCTAAGGTTATGGCTGCCGTCAACGTCGTTATAACTGGTACTTTAGGTGGCATATTGTTTGATCTTGTTTAATACTATAACCTTAGTAGTGAATGTGTAACGGAACCTTATAGTAGGAACTACGGTGGGTCCTATTATTAGGCTAGGTATATAGGTAAGAATAAATTAACAACGTAATAATAACTAGTAGAGTAGTTGCCTAATAGATTAACTCCAATTGTATTCTAAGATTTACTACAAAGAGAGAACTATCTAGGTAGGAACTATAGTCCTTTAAATACACAACCATACGCCTAAGAAATCCCTTCGCTCTATAAGGTACGTGTGCTCTGTATACTCCGTATAGATTATACAGATCAAACAGATTATATAGATCACATTATATAACCTCGGCTACCATTCCTTGTTATGTGGTTCCACCGGATCCATCCTAGACCGTGCCTATATCAACTAACTAGCTTCCTCCGACTCTTCTTTAAGTAGTCGTAACATCGTACTTAAGCTGTCCGTAACATGGGGGGTCAAGACGGCAACTATTTCACTATTGGAGGTATTTACGGGTCCTGCAGCGGCTTTGCTAGCTACTATATTTCTTGGCATAGCGGTAGGGGTATTAGGTAATTTCTAGTATTTATTTATTTTCTGGGGGTTCTGGTCTATACGTGTCCTATTCTTAGGTTTCGCGTTCTATTTGTATTCTTTTGGTTCTATCCTGTCCTTAGGGTCCTATTCTGTTCTATTAGTATCCTTTAGGTCCTTTTCTATATCCTTGTCCTATTTGTAGTTTATAGATATTTTTAAGTTCCTTCTTAGGAAAGAAGAGTAGTAATAAGCTTTAGATAATGTTAGCAACTTAGTTAATTAAGGCACAAGCACGGGAAGAAGAACGCGCAAGCCTATATAATTGGATTGTCTATAAACGAGGATCCAAAGCTAGAGAAAGAAAGGAGAAGAATAGCAGCGCCGCTTGATATTTTATGCGGTCCTTGAGTTACGTGACTCGTGTCTACCATAATCCACATCTGCCAAGATCCACCGTTTTCCACCAGCGCCGTAACAAAGTGCTTAACTAAATACTCCTTAGTCCCGCGTAATATCCCTATATCTATATTATTATACTCTAATAACCTAGTACCTCTTACTATATAGCTACTTTAACCACCTCTATAGTCTCTAGCGAAATAACCCTATTTTCCACAATTCATATAAGCTCCTTTTTTAAACCATTCTTCTTATTATAGAGTCCGCCTAAATATCTTCTGCTGCTAAGATCCCTAGTTTGGCCTCTACTCCTTAGTCCTATAATTACTTAATCCTTAACCTCTAGGTTTCTATAGTTTCTTACTCTATCTTCTAGATTCTTTAGTATTGCTTAAGTCTATTAGCTCTGGCCTACCATTCTATAGTTTTTAACTTTATATCTATTAATGCGTATTCTGCGCCATATATAACTATAAAACTCTATTTTACCCTTTCTTAGCTTGTTCCCTCTAATAGATCCTATTATTAATCTTAATTTACTAATCTATTAAGTCTCTTAGAGTTTCTATATCTTCCATTAGAATAATCACGTCCTGGACTTTAGCCTTAAGTCTCTATTTATACTATACTATAAGCGCCTTATTATTCCACTTAACCTATATTACAAGTATCTGGAACTATATTATATACTTAATTACTAAACTATATTATACTAGGTTCTAAAGCTTTCTTTTTACTATAGTTATTGCTTCTAGGTCTCTAAATATCTATATTAGTCTTTCTATAAACCCATTTTAACTAGTAAATATAAACCGTACTTTTTAGTTAGTAGTTATTATTCTATTTATCTAGATTTTGGTAAAGCAAGGTTTAAACTACTTAAGTACTCTTTCGGTTAAGAATAATCCTACATATACTATTTAGGGGTCGTTCGGTTGCAAAAGCGTCAGATTAAATCTGAACTGAAAGTCCGGCAGAACGAACGCGTTCCTTCCCGATATGACACGCGTCTGTGGCTCTACGGGTTGCACGGACGTGTGCAATCTGAAGCCTTCAGATTCAACTGAGGAGCTCGAAGCTCCTTATTTGAACTAACGCCAAGACCTCAGTTCAGATTCTGTATGCGGTAAAGTTGCCAACTTTTTAGTAACTTTTAGCGGGTTTTTTGGGCGGTCAGAGGAATATTAAAAATTTGTGGCTGAAGTCAAGTTGAACTGGAATTCAACCGAACAGTCGCCTCAGAATCAGATTGGAGCTCCAGATCAACTCCATTCTGAAGCCCTCATTCTGATCTGAACTTGCAACCGAACGACCCCTTAGTCTACTAGCGTTGCCAGCTTTACTCCTTCCTATATAACCTTAAAGTGTATTTACGTAAGGAACCCCTTAAGTTTTAACTTCTTCCCTAAAAATTGTTTAATTAAGGGTAACTTAACCTTAGCTACTCTAATTCTATTAATTCTTTCTTTAAGTATTTAATTATTATCTATTAATTAATTAACTATTTCCTATAACTAACCTACTATAACTAGCTATAAATCCGTGTCCCTTATACTAGTATCTCCTCTAAACCCTAAAGTCGTAGCTACTATAGATAGCATTATAACTAGTGCTTTTAGTGGCATATTATTTAACTTTATTAATACTATAACTAGGTAGTAAATGTATAACAAAGCCTTATAGGAAATACTACGGTGGACTTATTATTAGGCTAGGTTATATAGATAAATAGAAAGTTAATAATATAACAAGTACAAATAATAACTGTTACAGCACTGATGCGCGTAACCTGGATAGGGCCTAGTCAGGGGGTTCCGCTTACGTCTTAGCTGCACGTATATAGACGTGTTCTTTCCACAACCTCCTTTTGCTCCTCATCTTGATATCCAAGTCCATAGACATTCCAATTGTACAGGCTTGCATACGTTCTATACGGCGCTTATGCCTCGATTGACTAAGTCGCTGCGACAATAACTGCTAGAGTGGTTGCCCAATAGATTAACTCTAATTATATTTTAAGATTTATTATAAGGAAAAGGAACTATCTAGGTTGGGACTATAGTCCTTTAAATACATACCCGTACTCCTAAGAAACTCTCCTTATACGTAAGGTATATGTTATATATGTTATATATACGTTTCCTTTATATACTGCGTACACTACGTACAATATTATGTAACTCGCTTACCATTCCTTATTATATGGCTCCACTAGTTCTATACTAGACTATGCCCTTACTAACTAACTAGCTTCCTCTAACTCCTCTCCTAGTAGTTATAGCATTGTACTTAAAGTGTCTATAATACCTTTGGTAAAAAGGGGGAGTACTATAATAGAACTAGCCTAGTTATAGTAGGAATGTCTTAGTAAAACACTTAACAGATAAATTCTAACGCTTTAATTAAATTCTGCTAAATTCTGCCAAATTCTACTAAAGTTAATTAAATTCCACCAAATTCCGCCAACTTAATTAAATTCCACTAAATTCCACTAATATAATAAAATTTGGTTAAAACCTGTTAAAATCCGCGTGGGCTTATGCCCACGCATCTGCTGCCAAGACCCCGAATATTTAGTTACAAGTTTCCTATATTCCTTTCTCTTCTTCACGCAATGTCTTGTACTCTGCAAGAGCTATATACCCATAGATTTAGATAGAATTTATATTGTTCCTTCGAATCTTCCCCAAAGCCTCTTCGCGCCCTCACACTTTAGCTGTTTTAGAACTGAATGTGGTATGGTGGGATTTTTAAGATACCTAGAGAAGTTTGTGCCTATAGTGGTATATAAGAGTGCTGTAAACGTATGGAGCTTCTCTTCCCGCTTTAGGTAGTCTTGTTGTTAGAGCTTGTAGAGCTTAAAGAGCATCCTCTATGTCTCTATAGATTGCTGAGTTTGTTGTCCTTGCTGACTTAACGACCCAGGTGTAGCTGTTCCAGTAGATGCTGGAGTTGCTGCTGGAGCTGCAGGAGCTGCTGTAGGAGCTGCAGGAGCTGCTGGAGCTGTTGCTGGTGCTGTAGGAGCTGCTGGAGCTGCTGCTATCGAAGGTATGTCTAGCTTATTGTTTTCTTTGATTTTGTCTTCCGTCTTATCTGGGTTGACATAGTCCCAGATCTTTGCAAAATTTGCTTCTTGGCGGATAAATTGAAACCATAAAGGCCAGTCTTTTTAGGTTAGCAAAAGAGGATTGGTAGAATCCGTGGATGTAGGTGCCATGGTGGCTTTTGTTGTTTTCTTAAGGTTGCGTAAAGAGACGCGCTTACGCGTAAGTGACGCGATATTTCGTGACGAACTATGCTCAAAGAGGCTTAGTGGTATTTGTCTGGCCACTGAGATCTCCCTGGTGCTTAGAAGGCTACCGGGCTCATAACTTTTAGCCAGGCGGGTATCACGATAGATGACATAGGCCAGCTGATAGGTAGAGACACAGAATTGAATGAGTGATCTGTTTTATTCAAGGTGGCTCTAAGAGCCCTAATATACATAAGGAAATAACCCTTGTTCGACCTTCGGTGTCCGTAGTCGTTTGGAGTCCGACACCTCAGCAGTAAAGCTACCTCCGTGGCCAACAAGCGCTACTATGGTCCCTGACCTGCCATTCGAGAAAGCTAGAGCACTGGTCTTTGGATTGGTAGTATCAGCAAAGCGCGCAAGGAAATCCGGCATCTCTAAAAACCCAGATATCTGACCTGTCGGAAACTTTGGTTTGGGGAGCTTTAGAATCGGCGAGCAAACACGAACCAGTATCATATCCAAAAATGAAACTACCCATAGAAACTAGCACACCCATAATCAAGATTCGCGGTGTGAACCTTGCCGTAATCCCCGTTCTGGTCATAACAGGCCGTTTCTCAATATCCGCAGTTGTTGACGATGCAGTCGAGGGTTTCCTGCCCCCTTATTCGTTGAAGGAACCCCATATCGATGAACGGTTTTGAAGCAGACCTCTATGCTACGTGGAGGATGAAAGTTGAGAACAGAAGGACATTGAAAAGCGGAGGCCCATGAGATAAGTAGTGTGTAGGACTATAAGTGTCCACCGAGGTTGATACTGCCACTTGGCTATTGTGCCCAACGTCTGCGGAGCACGAGACACCATAGCGCCTGTACACTGGTAACTTTCGCGCACTATCGTTGTCGGGTCCATAATTTTTTTGCTCAGACGTCATAGTGTTGTTATGAAACAACGCAGGGGAAGCACGTGCAACGGCTCCCTATACCCAGACTTACTCTCGCGCAAGAAGTTAGTCTCTCGCCAAGCATCTCGGGATCTGAGAAGTCGTGCATATCCGTTCACTGTCCACTTCGACGTCAACGCACATCATCGCCCACGGCCTCTAATCTCGCAACCCACAGTATTAAGTTGAATCTATTTCCCGAAATTTATCCTCTCCAGCCAAGGTCACCACCGAAGACCCCAATTGGAGACCCCAATGGAGAGCTGCGTGTCTCTGAGGTCTTTCAGAAACTTCGCAGTAGCGCTGAGGGTAAAGAGCATCTCAAAAGTCAGATGAATTTTGCTAAAGGCCCTCAGATCCGTTCGTTACTTTTCAAGCGGCTTCGTGATGTCAAGCGCTAAATGCTCTGTAGTATCGTAATATCTCATAGAATCTTTGCCTGGGTCGAAAAGCCTTGTTCGAAACGAGTGAAAAAGATTGAGCATTAACACCTCTAACGATCCGGGTGTATCCTAGAACATTTCAAGCGCGCTTACTATACACATCAAAATTTTCGAGAATTTTCGACAAATTTGCGACGCTATTAGGGAAAGGCGGAGGTTTCAACGGACGTCTCGACGGGGGTTACGACGGAATGAGTGTCAACCTCTTCGTCATCCGTAGTCGCCTAGGGACCGATCCATCGGTGAATCGAGGAAGACTGCCCTTTAGCTTTATATGTTATTCGTATGGCAGCCGGTATATTCGCGCTATCAGGCTTTTGAAGGCGCTTTAATACTTCGACCGTGGCTAAACGAGGCGGCCGTTGATACTGCTGCTACCACACCCAAAGACACGGAGACGACTCGTCGTTCCATCGGCGAGGCACAGGAACAATTTTGTACATTTGGCAGAGAGAAGCTGTCTCACTTCGTTCCTGGGCCTTATCCATCGGTGAACTTCTTCAGCCCAAATATTACTATGTGAATGGCCTCAATCGACTCTCAAGGCACTATTCATCACTGAACAACAAGCTGCATGTTTTACGCAGGCTAAGTTCGGAAATATTTACAGCGGCATGATATTTGATTTGTACTCGAAAATGTACATAAGATGTCAAATCTCTTAATATATCTCACTGATCTCAGCATCACCAAATAATTACCTAGTTAGGATTTCGGACTTTTTAATGCCGTAACTCCGTGGACATTGACTTTTTCGAAGGAACTGAAGAGTAATGTGACGATAAATAGTTGATTAAAAATTGAGTTATTCTGCAGAAATATTATCTCAGCATGCAAAGTAAACTTTGCAATTCTTTTGTTTACCGGAAAGAGAAATTATCTAATACTGGAATTGTTCCGCGTTTTGATACCACCCCAAAATGCTTGGGATGATGAGTAACATTAAACCGTCGTAGCTGTCAAGGTAGCTCGCGGGTTGATTACATACGGAGGCCAAAATTATTCCCGGTCTCGCAGTGTAGCAACTTGGCATTTCGCTGAATAATGCCAATGATATGCTCGGCCGACTCTTACTGTCATGATCATCCAGGAATCAAATTACTGCTCAGCAATAATTAGCATCAGCAATTCAACAAAATTCACGAACGCATAGAACTGAAAAAGCGAAACAAAAATAGTAACACGGACAAATAGTATTGGGATTTACGGCAGTTGCTGGAGCTTGAGATATCCTTGCCACCCCCTATTTTGTCGGACTTATGCAAGTTTGAAACCGGCTGTCGGTAGCTTGCCATGACACCCTGATCGGCAATTGAAAAGATCACTGTCGTCAGGGTCATATGGATGAATTGAGATACTAGTCCATGGAAATGATGCCATTTCTACGATAACAGCCGCGCTCGTTTCGCCAAAGAAGGCGCCGGAGAGATGGCGCCCGTTCAGAGATCAAGCAGAGGCCGCTCCCCACCCCTCCCCCAACCCGACCGTGTTGACCATGACCCGCAACAGCGCAGGGGGTCGCCACCTCCACAGGTTTGGGAATAACAGCGAATGAAAAAACAGGGAACAATTGTGGCAGAATAACCACGTAGCAAAAATAGATTTTATTGAAATCGGCTGCTTGCGTCAGTGGGCAGTTTCCAGATCCTCGACGTCATCGGGAGATCATTTGCTTTGCTTTGTCCAGCGGACAATGAAGCGAAACCACGAAGCACCATCGTCCGGCGCCGTGCGATTAGTATTGTAGTATTCGCGATCGAATAATTCCCTTCCGGAGATGAGTTGGCAGTGGCTAAGTAATTGAACGGCCAAGTAATCTGTGGCTGAGATCTCCAAGGACCCTCATCTGTGGCTTGTCCCCACTACGACGTTTTTTTGCAACGGTGCCAGCCAGAGGCCAGAACACTGGGCAGCCTTCATCGGCGGCAGAATTTTTGCAGAATTTTTGCCACGAGGTCTCGATGCAGGGCGTTTCTTGGCGGAGTGCCAGGCCGGGATTGCCGCGGAAAGATGTCGCTTGGGCACAGACAGGCCGATCTAGATTCGGAGTGGAAATCCAGTGCCAGCCCTATCAAAAACGCTGCAAGCGATCGCTGGTGCACTGCCTCAGTGTTTAGTATTCTGCTTGCCTTTCCCGCAAGCCAGTTCCCGAAAACCCTGAGTATGTGGAGCCGATCGTTCTGGGTGGCCTTGCCTATCTCGGCGCTGCACACCATCTACAATCCAATAATCTGGATACGGCCACTACTGCCGGCTCAAGGAGCTTAATTGACGGCTGACTCCCCACACAACCACGTTTTCTGACTGCTGTGTGATCTGTGGCTTGCAGATGGAGAGTGCACAGCTGCCGTTACCTTCCCGTCCATTTCTCACGATGCTAGCTGCGGGTCACTTACTCTACGGGCACTCCGCGAGTCGTAGTGTTTAGGTTCGTAGCACTTTGGGCTGGACTCGACGACACGGAAAGCCGAGTGGTGTCTGTAGCGTTCGATTGGATATTTGCCCAAGCCGTTGGTAACACTCGAACTGTCGGTGAGGTTGATATGAATCTCGTTGGAGGAAGAGGAGATCTCCATCGACGCATTGGTGGATCTGAGCAGCCAGAAGGCTTGTTGTCGTAATCCAGCTCTGTAAAAACCCTGGGGTTTCCTGCAAGTTTACGGTGCTCTCATGATGGTGAATTCAAATGGCCCCCATTTTCAGCTCCATTCATTCCCACTAGTAACTACATGTGCCTATGTGCCCCTATTATTTGCATTGTTGCGCGTCAAAATACCCCGCGAGCTGAATGGATAGAGTCGAGGTCCTTTTCAGCAACATCACATCACGCGCCACCAAAGCAGCTAATCGATAACGAGACTGAGGATCAAATCATGGTATAGCGAACGCGAGTCCAAGTGGCCATGAACATTCGACATCGCGATTGCCGTGCGAGCGCCGAAGACAGGGGGCGCAGGCGTCGGTCGCGTGTACCTGAGGATGCTAAAGTGCTAGAGGCTTATTTATGCATATTTTGCTGCTGGCAAGCAATTGCTGGTTATTTCTGTAGGAAGATCATTGCGATGATAGGGTAGAGCCATCTCTCGGAGACTGGCAACCGACGAGATGGTGCGTATGGGGTTGGCGAGTTCCCGCGTGCACCGCCCCAATGCACGTCTGGGCCAGCGCCCTGCGTCGCTAGCGGCATGCAGCATGATTTCTGGAAAAAAAGGATCGGCGCCAGTGCTGTCGTCCGACGCCCGCGCCCACCCTCGCTATGACGCAACCGCCTTGTCCTTATAAGCATTTGACATTTTCTTTGTCCGCATCTTGCACTCCCAACCGCCCCGACTACCACTCGTTGAAGCAATTCTTAATCATCGTCGGGCCGGCCTCGCCTTTCATCCGTTCCACTCGTAACCCCGACAAACGGCTACGGTCGGATTCCACGGCATTCCACTGAGCCTACTAGCAGCGCTTGTTCACATCATCACCCCATCCTGATTTTTTTTGCCCTTACGTATCGGTCACACCTACCCGAGTCATTCGCTACCTTATCATATAAGTCTTTTGCCACCCGTCCCCGACTCTATCTTCTATCTTCACAATGTTAGCCCTAAATCCCAGACGTCAACATCTTCAACATCTTCAGCACTCTTACCCAGCGACCCTTCCCTCTCCACCACCATCTCAATCCTCCCTTTTCGACGCTCTATCGCAGACCTCTTTCTCGCCGTCGCAAGCTGAGTTCAACGAGAAATTTCTCCGCTCCTACCTCGAGTCTGTCCCACAGTTCGCGACGCAATCCACCATCGACAACGATCAAACCGACCCAGATCAGTACATGACGGGCACTTTCGAGTTCCAGAGCCCTGCGATCAGGATACAGCAATCGACTCCCATCCCTCAATTGCCCTCGGGCTATTCGCAGTCGCCAATGCTAGCCACAGCCAACAGCAACGGCCTCCAGAACTGGAATTCCTATGAGAACAATGAGCAGATGGACACAACCCAGTCGTTGCACACGCCTGTACATCAGACAACCCGTACGCATCAGCGCGCAACCTCGTCGTCGTCGATAGGGTCCAACGGATCGCAATACCACACTGCAGGTCACACGACTAGCTACCCATACATCGCCAATTCCGAGAATTCGCCTCCGGCGTCGTCAACATCCAACATTGACTCATATACTGCTGACGAAGCGTCGAGAGTCTTCTCGAATCACCTTCCTACCCCTTCGCACACCCCAACTCAAGATACCTTCTTGAACCCGAGTTTCAACAATTACAACGCACACTCCAACATGGACTCCAATATGGCGGCTCATCTGTCCATGAAGCAAGCGCTCCTGGATCAACATGCGCCTGAAGACGAACTTCCAAGCTTCGGTCATTCAGCAAGGCATTCGGTGTCAAGTTATGGACAGGACTCTCCGGCGACTCCTCACACGGCTCATGGAGATGATTTCGAGGACAAGTTTAAGGTCCCTCCAACTGGTGAGACGATTCCTGACAAAGTCGAGTCCTGGTTCGATGATTACTTACTTTTCGATGACGATTCAGATCTAAGACATAACCTTCCAAAGTTTGACAGAACTCTGTCAGACATGGCTTTGGGCGAGCTGTACAATCCAACGATGGCCGCCCAGATCCCACATTCGGCACCACAATCGAATGCCAAGTCATCGCTGCTGTCTCCTTACCGCAACGTCGTCACTGAAAGGTTACAAGCCGCACACAATGCACGATCACAGTCGCCAGCAAGCTCAGTGTCTGGAGGCGTATCGCCTTTCCGTCAAGGCTCGCCTTACGCTGCTTCGAACAATAGTTTCAACTCTCCCCACATGAGAGTTGGCACTGCTGCTCATGCACGTGAAGCGCAGAAGGCAGAATCGGATGCATTCGCGCTCAAGCATCATTTGCCACAGGCTGAGGACACGCAGCCAAAAACCATCTCACCAAAGGATGCATTGCTCGACTACCACGAACCTGATGAGGACTCGAAAGTACCTCTGTTCCCGGATAGTGGTGCAAGCGAGTACGAGCACCAATACACTGGCGGCGACCAATATAGAAACGCCGCTGCCCAATCTCACTACGACAACTCATCGGAACAAGGTTTTCGGAGAGATAGTTGGGCGACAGCACGATTCTCACCAAATTTCTCCACTACCTCTGGACCTTCACCATCGCAAAGTAACTTCACTTTCGTCCCGCCTGCCATCGGTGGAAATATGCACGGTCTTCCGTACGTTTCTCAACAATATCGTCCTACGAGTAACCTGCCGTCGGCGCCCGAGCAAACTCCGGAATTCCCGGCGCATCTCACATCGATGGAATCGAGCGCAAGCGAGACTGGCGGGCCCGATAATAGTGCATCCAGCGACCATCTACAGAAGCCAGCGTCTTCAACCGCCGACACTGGCACCTACACCTGCACTTACCATGGCTGCACATTGCGCTTCGAGACCCCGCAGAAACTCCAGAAGCATAAGCGGGAAGGCCATCGCCAGAATCCTAATGCTGTAAGCCCTGCGAGTGTGGGCAGCAACATGACATCAGCGGCGCTCTTGGAGCGGAGCTCGCAAGCGGGTCCGCACAAATGTGAGCGCATTAACCCCACCACCGGCAAGCCCTGCAACACCGTCTTCTCCCGGCCTTACGACCTCACCCGACATGAAGATACAATTCATAACGCACGCAAGCAGAAAGTCCGCTGCGCGCTTTGCGTAGAGGAGAAGACATTCAGCCGCAACGATGCACTGACGAGGCATATGCGGGTCGTTCACCCAGAGGTAGATTTCCCCGGTAAGCATCGCAAGCGCGGAGGCAATCACGATTGAGTGCGATGAGGCCGAGCCGGTACCTGGTACCTGAGTAATCCATTCGATATCGGTCGTGCACTGCCGGCAAGCGCTGTTGCAATGATCCTTCTGCCAAGTCTTCCGGGTGCGGACTAGTCGTCGCAAAGCGATTCTCGCCGCATGCCGCGCCGCAAATCGGCCGGGAACACCGACCGGGTGCATATTCAACGCTTTTTCCCTCGTCCCCTACTAGTCGTCTCGTCATTCCTTGGTTTGCCTTGTTCGCTCGAATCGTTCTGCGTGTGGCGTTCCGCACCTGCATTGCGTTCGCTGGTCGGACGGATTCTGGATCCGGCGTTCGTGATGCTTTGCTGTCCTTCAGGAGTCAATGCTTGGTGTTTCCAAATTTGGTCTACTTCCTTTTCCTAGTGTCAAAGAGTTTCTTTTCTATTTTTATCAGGTCTTGCATTTGTTTCACTTTCCGAGCGTTCGAGTAGTGTGGGGATGAGATGAGATGAAACCATAATCATGAAGAGATTTGGAATGACCGCATGAAAAGGAACGACAACTTGAATGAGGACGAACTTAGATAGACCGCGCGAGCGGATAATGCTCGGCCATTTTCTTAATTCTCTTGATGTCTATATTTAAATACCTGAAGCTTTTATTAATGTCACGTATTCAAGATCATGGTTTATGTATCAAGGCCGGTTATGGCTTTTTCCTTTTGGGAATTGGGAATTGGACTTTGTTTATATCAAATATGTATTTCTGTGCTATTGTATAACACTTGGGAATTTGTTATTGGAAAGAGCTATGACGAAATCATAGGAAATTGAAAATTCATGTCTTGGACTTTTCTTTCTTGGAAATTGTATACACCACCAGTTCTTGGCCCTTTCTTCCTATGCTTTGTAATAACTCAACGTACGCTACTTTGTCTTGACCCTCAGTTTTCCTATGCATGCCTTAGTATCCAACTGTACCACGAATAGTGGTCTTCCCCCTATTAAAGTAGCAGTGGAGCACGAAAGACTGTACGATACTACGTAGTCGAGTAGATAGATTATGAAACCCAGTGTATACAATGGACTCTTTACTTTGAGCCGAATTGTGACATTCAGGCTAATCCTACTAATCGCTTACAGTAGCCGAGGCGCGGTTAGTCTAATAGACGCCACAATATGCATTTTGTAAGCTGCTGAAGTACTTGATTTCATATGCGGGATGGCTCGTATAATCTTCCTAAGGAAGATTTTACGCATTTAATGATCTATTATTATCCGACATGACTTTTGCGACACTGCTTGAAGCCTTTCACGAGCGCATGACCAGAAAGGGTAGGAAATCTAGCCGGCAACAACTAGGGAACACTCCCGTCAAAGCCGAACTGTAAGGTGCATGCCAATAGTGCTTATTACTTAGAGTGGCGATTTTGAGGCTGGCTAGTTATAGGGGATGATCTAACGCGAGACTTGTGATGGAGGAAGAAATCTATAATTGGGAATAGGGGGTGAGTATGTCCTCCGCCAAAAGGGTCACTATACGAAAAAGCTTACCGCTTTCGTTCCTGCATGCTTCGAGCTGCAGTGTTAAGGTGATGTCGGCATTTCCCCTCATGCGGCACGTTCGTATCCGTAAGTATTGCGGCTCAGCCGCAGCCGAAAGCACCAGCACCGAGATCACAAGATTAAGCTGCGAGACCTGGACGCTATGTGGCTTGTGGTTAATGCTTGTTCTAGTGTGGATCGTAAGGCTGATCCTGTTGCTGATCATATTGTTGATGCTGATGCAATGTCAGAACGTCATGGTGTAGCTGGTTGCTTAATGTAAGGTTTGGTTAGGAGACCTCAATTAGGTTCGAATAGTTAAGGTAGTATCGTAGAAGTGGAAGGCGTAAGGATGGTAGCGCGTGATGGCGATGAGGTGAGAAGTGGGTTCTGGGATGATAGCTTGATGGAGGAGGCTAGCAAAGGTCATACTAAGGCCAAGACAAACTATACACTAAAACAATGGCTCTGAAGAGAAAATCTCCTATTGCTAGGCGTAAGCGTTTACTCGACATCACAATCCCGAAAACCCTCTAGTCCTTAGTACAAGTGAGATGTTTATCCCTTAGCACCTTCGGGTAAGTAACCCGTACGCGAACACCAGAACCATAACAGCGCGTACTCCATATATAATTTATTATTGATTATACTACTACCATGCCTCGTAATCGTACTAGAATTGATGCACTCGGTATAACGTTTTCGAGAATAAAACAGCGAGAATACCTCCCCAAGGCCTTAGCCGTTGCCTGAATTCAAGTCTCTCTACGTTGACAATTGGGACGACTATGGCTCACTAAACCTTCCGTGCGACGTTAATCTGACGATGGTTCTGGAAGAGTCCTCCACATGCGTCTACACGCGTTTCCTGCTTACATAAGCAGACTCCCTTTTCCCGTTCGGTCTCCGTAGTAGTCACCCCGGACCCCGTAGATATAGGCCTATATTAAGGCCTATATTCCTTGTAGTTAGATTCCATAGCTTTATTTATTCTTTTATCCTCAGATCTAGTTTATTAGGTTATAAGCACTCGTTGCTACTAAGCTACGACGTTAGAAGATTGACACCTTACCATAGGTTGTATTAAGGGTTACCACACCCATACTAAGTCATATCTTACTGCTCTATATTTAACGCCTTACTAAAGGCCGCATTAAAGGTTACCATACCTGTGTATAAAGTCATTTTTTATTATCAAATTTACGCGTTAAATTCGTTTGTTTACGCGTTAAATCCTTTTATTTTCGTGTCGCCATGGGTAAAGACTATCTAGGCATTTAACGCCTTAAAAAAGACGGTTTAAATTAGTACTAATATTGGACCTAGCTCAGCACGTACCTACGTGGTAAGGGCCTTCTGCATATTATTTAAGAAGATACGGCCCCACTTTACCCAAAGCTCCAGGAAGAAAAACCTACAATATCTATTGATTAAGTACTAAAGGACGCTAAAAAGGAGGAGCGAGACAAGATCCTTAAGAGGTCTTAAATTATTGCGGATACTAATGACTTAATTTGCTTAACTAACAAGGCACTCTCCGATAAGTATGATAAGAAGTTTAATTAGTATAGTAAGGAAGACGGCAAAGTCTGTTTAGTTATCCTTGGTATAATTAATAATAAGATCCTTACTGCTTTGGAGCATAAGCAGTTAGCAAAGGACTATATTAATTACCTTAAGCAGTTATTTAAGGCCTGTGGCTTGATCTATAAGGCTAATATATAGGAGACTTTCGTTAAGCTCCGCTTTTAATCGGACTAAGCAGTTACTACTTTTTTAAGCCGTTATTAAGAAGCGGTTTAAGGGGTTAAGTAGGTAAAGCTTGCCCTAGATAATAAGATCATTAACTATTAATTTATTAACACCGTTGATGAATACTTCCCTATATAGGCTTAAATCCAGCGTGATAAGATCCGTAATGGCTATATAATTTTACTGCTCTAATTAATCGCTGACCTTACTGATGAGGCTTGGCGGAAGGACTTACTTAAGAGCTTTGCCTTGGTTAATAAGCTACTAGGTGACTTACATTTAAATAAACAGTCTGGTTGAGGATGCGGTAATGGTTGTGGTCGCGGCAATGGCTGCGGCAGAGGTAATAGAGGAGCCGGCCGTGGTGCCTTATTAGGCAATTAAGGCCCTGCCAAGGATGCTTTAAATAAGTGTGGATGGTGCAAGCTAGGTTATCTAGGTGGTAAGGAAGGCTGCTAGATAAAGCACGCCTACCTAAGACCCAAATAGTGGAGACCTGGAGAAAGGCGACCTTAGCGCTTAGGTGACGGAACAGCCTTAAATATAAATGAGGCCTTTAAGGGGACATCTAATTAATCCTCTTAAGCTACTAATTTGGTAACTAGATTGATCTTTGCTATATAGGTTATTGGGCTAGCAGCTATAGCCTTAGGAATAAATATTAAGGACTCCTGGATAGCCAACAGTTACTTAAATATTTATATAAGTAATGACATTAGGAAGTTTATATAGTATAAGAAAATTAAACCTATCTAAATCCAGACAGGAGGAGGCCTAATGGAGGCTATTAGCGTTGGATTAGTTAAGCTTATAGTTACCCAAACTAACTACTTAGTATATATAATTTGTTACAGACGCTTTAAGTACAATATTATAACTACTTGGGGAAGAGTTGCAGGAAGCTAGTTGGTTAATACAGGTATAGTCTAGGATAGATCCGGTGGAACCATATAATAAGGAATAGTAAGCGAGTTACATAATGTTATACGCAGTATACGAAGTATATGTAGTATACGTCTATGTATAATATATATAACACATACCTTATATATAAGAGAGGATTTCTTAGGAGTATGGTTGTGTATTTAAAGGACCTTAGTCCCTACCATAGATAGTTCTCTCCTTGTAGTAAATCTTAGAATATAATTGGAGTTAATCTGTTAGATAACTACTCTACTAGTTATTATTATGTTGTTAATTTGTTCTTACCTATATACCTAGCCTAATAACAGAACCTACCGTAGTTTCTGCTATAAGGTTCCATTATACATTCACTACTAAGGTTATAGTATTAAATAAGATCGAATAACATACCACCTAAAGCACCAGTTGCAATGATATTAATGGCAGCCATAACCTTAGGGCTAGGTGATACCAGTATAGATAATAGGGATTCTTAAGTGGTTACGCAAGGTTAGTTATAGGAAATGGTTAATTACTTACAAGATAATAATAGGATACTTAAAGAATGTATTAATGGAATTGGAGTAGCAAAAATCAAGCTACCTTTAATTAAACGGTTTTTAGGAGAGAAGTTAAAGCTTAAGGGATTTCTTACGTAGATACACTTTAAGGTAGTATAGAAAGAAGCGAAGTTAGTAATATTATTAGATTAAGTAGCCTATGCAGGATTATTCCTAATAGGGAGGGCACTTAAGTGGTTTAAACTATACCTCACGGAAATATAGGCTAATGGTATAACAACTACTAACTAAGACGTGTAGTATATATTTACTAGTTAGAATAGGTTTGCGGAATAACTAATATAGATATTTAAAGACCTAGAGGCTATAACTATAGCTAAACAAAAGCTTTAGAACTTAGTACAACGTACTTTAGTAATTAAGTATACAACACAGTTTTAAATACTAGCTATGTAGGTTAAGTGGAACAACAGGGCGCTTATAGTATAGTATAAATAGGGGCTTAAGGCTAAAGTCTAGGATATAATTATCTTAATAGAAGATGCGGATACTCTAAGAGAGTTAATAGATTAGTTAATAAAGATTAATAATAGGATCTATTAAAGGGAACAAGCTAAAAAAGGGTAAGATAGAGTTCTATAGTTATATAAGGCGCAGAGTATGCAACAATAGATATAAAGTTAAAAACTATAGAATGGCGTAGAGCTAATAGACCTAAGCGGTACTAGAGAAACCTAAAGGTAGGAAAAAAAACCATAGAAACCTAGAGGTTAAGGATTAAGTAATTAAAGGACTAAGGAGTAGAGGCTAAACTAGGGATCTTAGTAGTAGAAGATATTTAGGCGGACTCTATAACAAAATTAATAGTTTAGAGATAGAGCTTATATAAATTGTGGGAAATAAGGTTATTTTGCTAGAGACTATAGAGGTAGTTAAAGTAACTATATGGTAAAGGGAACCAGACCAGCAGCAGATATATATATATAGAGGGATAATAGTATACTGTAAGGAACAAAAGAATATTCAATTAACAGTTTTATATATTGTTATAACAACGCATACCAAATTTATAAGGACGCTAAGTATGGCGCAAGCTATTAGCTATAGGAGCTATTATTATTTAAGTTTAAAGGAACCAGCGAACTAGCTTATAGATTAGATATTAAAGATAATAAATTTAATACAGGCAAAGCATTTACTAATAATAAGGCAATAAAGGTAGCTTATTAGGAGTATACAGACCTTAAAGAAGTTAAAATAGAAGCAGAAACTAAGACTATTATAGAATAGAGTTTAGTAATAGATATTATAATACTATTAAATACAATTTCTATCGCTTTATAAGACGATAGGAGTAATGTTTAGAAGAAACTAAGTAAGCAGATAACTGCTAGTGCTAGCTTATTACTTAATAAAGGTAAAAGGCTATAGGCTTAAGATTCTTAAGAAGAGATAAGAGAAGCTTAAGATTCTTAAGATAAAATAAGATATACCTAAGGACCCACAACGGATAAAAACTAATGGGGAAGGGTAGTAACTTAATTCGGTAATAAACAAATAAGTACTAGACGCAAGTTTAAGAACTATAAGTTTAGGGAATAAATAAGAATATTAGCAATTCTAGGTAAATATAGTGTTTAGCCTAAAGATTAAACAGTTAATACTAGGATTAAAAAGCAAGACGACTATAAAGATCTAGCTATAAGATATAGAAAATAAGAAACTATGGATAAGTTTAGAATAAGAATTATTATATAGCAAGAGCAAAAGCTAGACAAGAGGTTAGCTACGCTAGGTCGTATAAGGGATAGAATACCCATATAAAGAGTTACTAATAGGCTAAGTATAGGGATACCTAGGGTAAAATAGTTAGACAAACTGGAATAAGAAGAGGACTTAGATATTCTAATTAGGTTTAAAGAAAGACATACTAAAGGATGTTATAATATAGTAATAATAAGGTACTTTCTAATAGATAGACCATATACACTAAACCAGTTATACGGAAAGTGGTATAGGCAGTAACACAATAATAAATGGGCAGATTTCTACATGTGGCTAAACAAAAAAGTTATTTAAGACTAACCTATTATGGAGAAACGTATAAGTTATATTAAAGGAGTATTAATTATAATGTTAAGGAACCTAGAAGAAGGATTTAGGGATTGGAAAAGTAAATAATAAATCTTAGTACCCGCAGCAGAGATACTAGTAGTTAGGTTAACTAGGTATAGGTTTAAACTTAAAGATAAAGACAAATTAAGAGTTAACCTAAAATATATAGCGCATTATATACTATCGTGGATAGCTTGTGTGGATAATATATATAATATATATAGAGCACCTAAAGATAAGAACTGGAAGTACCCAGTAAGGATATATTAGGCACTAGAGGAAAAGCGGTTTAGAAATATTAAGTATATATATAGATGGCACCTAGTAGAAGTATAAGGTTAAGGAGACTTAACACTTTAACTAGGAAGATTCCTTACGGAAGAATGCCTAGATAGATAATAGTAGTAGGAGTGCCTAGAGAACACTTATCTATGGTATATAAAGGAAAAGAAATAAACTAAGTATTAGCCTAAATGGGACTAAGTATAGGTAAGATCTAGCAGCCAATAGTTAGGAAAAGAGGAGGTGTATAAAACTAGAGGGAACTAGTATTAAAGCCTTAGACCCTTAAAGGAATTTAAGGCTAATACCTAAATTTATAAGCTAAGTGGCAAGATCAGTAGTTTAAGGTGTTAGTAGATAGTAGAGCAACTAGGAACCACATATTACCAAAGGTAGTAGAAAGGATAGGGTTACTATATAGATAAAAGGAACACCCATATCCACTTATAACAATTTTAGGAGATCAGATAGCCTATAGAGGAGGCATTATTAATCTTAAAATAGAACCTATTTAGATAACTATTAAAGGGAGACTAGTTAGAATGTCTTTTAATATCCTACCATTAGGATAGGACAAGGCGATACTAGAAATACCTTAATTATAGGAGTATAATCCAAAAATTAATTAGGTTATAGGTTAGGTTAATATTAAAGATACTTAACGGCATAAAGTGCAATAGTAAACCAAGTTGGTATAGTACTAAGTTAAAGTGACGTATAAAGAGACTAAGCAAGGCTTAAGTTATATACCAAAGAGATACCACAAGTATGGTAAAAAGTTATGGTCACTAGAAAGTGAAAAGCTATTAGAGTATACAGCATAGAACTATAAGATAAAATTAGAAGAGGGAATAAGTCTAAAGTTCTTTCTAATCTATAAGCTTACTAAAATAGAGTTAGTAGCGCTTAAGGAGTTTATCTAGGAGAACTTACGCAAGGGATATATTA
>Ga0307507_10005682_pt1 | contig 20216 bp, 27 predicted proteins | sample 7_EM_MG_FD_207223 | JGI IMG/M metagenome (GOLD analysis project Ga0307507, IMG submission 207223) | Populus trichocarpa ectomycorrhiza microbial communities from riparian zone in the Pacific Northwest, United States - 7_EM | ecosystem: Host-associated > Plants > Roots > Unclassified | place...
GACAGGTTCTCTATCATCTCATCCCCCCCCCCCCCTCCCACAACTGCAATTAATTATGACCGAACGGACTACCCACATTTATCAATCTCTGCATTCATCATCATTGCTGAATTATTTCTCAAAACATCGGTCTAATGGACACCACTCGTTGTCGACCCCTCGCACGAACCATGAGACTGAGGGGTATACCATGTTACCACCCTTCCTCTCGCAACCGGAACACCACGACACAGCGAAATTTTATTTCGGCCACCAGGTAGCGTCTTTGATGCACTTGGTCGGAATATATTTTACTGTGTCTGTGAGAACCGTAGATGCTACGACAGCCACCCGCTGAGACAAGATGGCTCTAATGGAAGGTCGAGAGAGAGGGGAAAGGAAAGAGGAAAAAGAAAGGCTCAGGGACGGTCAGGAAGTCTACCGAGGGCGAAAAGACGCAAACCACACGGATTTCAACTTCGAGCGAGAAATCGGTCACCCTTCTGCAAGTCCAGAAGTGTTAAAGGCCATGGTCTCACAGAAACACGCCATCCTCGGTTTAGGCTTGCCAACTGCAATGTGTCTGCCCCGAATGGGAGGAGGTTCGACGGCCAGCTCCCTAAACCTCAACGCCGTCAGCTCCCCTAGGCAAACCAATCCCGGTGCTCCGTCTAGTGCCGTGGCTGTCAACTCAAATGTGCCTTCTGCCACATCAGTGTCCCAGTCCAACCGACTTTCAGTCGTGAATATAAACACCAGTCGCCTGGCTTCGATTGCATCCCCTAATGGGTCGTCACTTCGTCCTGTGTCCGTTGCGTCATCCAATTACCGACTTTCCGGACATTCATTGGGGGGACAAGGATACCACGCTCTGGCCATAATCCGTCTCGCTGGTGATGAAGATGTGTGTGCAGGAAAGAGCAGAGGATACCAGGAGAAACAGGCCTATACCGCTTGTCTGCCGATTGGACCGACCCACAATTGATGTTTGCCATTTTCTATCGTCTTTACGACCCCGGACATTTCGGGGATGCATCTTACATGGCGATGGTTCCCAATTTCGAGAAAGACTTCGTGGAGTACTCTGTTCGGATGTCGATCAAGACTCAAGTCGATGGCGTCGAAACAGACGAGGGGTTGGACTGTCACGGTTTCTCTCCGATATAAGCCACCAATTTATCTGGATCTCGCACCCATATCCTCCGTAATCCACACTCAGATATTTGGGTCAACGGCAAAGTTTTGACGGTGGTCAAGGACCAACTTTGCCGACCGGATGCGCGATTTGACGAGTACACCATCCTCACCAACCACGTCCGCAGTCTAGGGAAGGTGCCTGGTGGTAGAAGCCGTCTGCCACGAATTGGTCGAGATTCCTGAGTCCCTTGGCGTATGCAGAGTAAAACATCGCATGGGACTACGACAATCAGGAAGCCCCATCATGAGTATTTCGACCTTGAGGGGGATGTTGGAGGTCATGTTCGACGTCCTGGAAGGTACTATGATCTCTATTGACAATATTTTAGGACTCACATGTTAGCAGTGTTGCGGTATCTGCTCGTCAAGCGGCAAGTCCTTCGTTGGGATATTAGCAAGAGAAATGTTCTTTACATGCCGGAAGGGACGACATCCGCACCGGACAGCGGCAAGGCTAAAGAAGCACCTCTTTACTTCGTCAAGTATCTCCTCAGCGAGAGGTTTGTAGCAATCAATCAATCAGATTGAGGTTACTGACCTAAGACAATTATAGCACTGTCTCTAGTTTATTTCGTCCCGGATTCGCTAGCGAACCCGGACGACAATGGCTCTAGGTCATCAACAATCCAGAAATTCAAGCCCTTACACCTGTTTTACTCAAGGCTCTTGTCGATCCCGTGAAGACCACAACCGCTTTATCGTCTCTTGAAACAGTAATTATAATGTTAATAATTGCGCCCTATGTGCCTGCATCGGGCTGTCGATTCTATGAGATATCCTCAAACCCAGGGTCAAGCAGGGATTCCACCGCACAAGGCCTTTGAGAGGGGTCAAGAGCCAGGAATGACTGCATAATCCTCGTAAAGGTTGCGATTTCTTCGGCACCATTGCAGTAGACAGTTGATTCATTCAACTCGGATACAATTGACACCGTCTCACTGCCTCCCACAGTTGCGCGCTTAAACTTGGGACTCACGCCTTCCGGTCCTTCGGATCCTTTGTCGCAATGCAACCCGACGTATCCTTATCCCACCTCTTATACTTCTGGCTCCACGACGCGCCCTTTCAGATACTCTTCAGAATTGACATCCGAACACAACTTTGTTTTCTTTGCTGATCTCGACTCCACTATTGATCAGCAAAAATTATGTATCAAATTCACCCATCAATACGGAGAGGAAGTTCATTCATTGCCGACGCCATCGACAACAGCACCGAAACCTCCCCCGATTCAAAGAATACAACAACAACCGCCTCACCGTCGACTGCCAGAAAGTCAGCCGTGCATGAACCTCCTCTATTGGCCACGCATATATCATCCGGAGTCGAAGCTACCCCGGCTGCATCAACGAGAACCTCCTCACCCGTCAACTTTGATAGGGACGAAGAGCTTAACCCGCCTACAGGAACAGGAGATCCACGCGACGTGCACCACCAAAATCCGAAAAACTTTCGGATGATTGGAGGCGGCTTGGAAAACCGCCAGTATGGTCAGCCAGCTCCCCCTTGACCTGAACATCGATACCGCATTGGACATTCTCGATGAACCTGTTGTAGAAGCTGTTAATGGCGATCCCGAGGGAATGGACGTGGATGCGGACGTGGACGAGCTTAACGACGCGGAAAAAAATGCTGGTTTGGACGCAGAGGAGGACAAGGCCGAGGAAGAAGTGTCCCAGCAAGACGAAGAAGCACAGCCTATAGAAGACCCTGAAGGAGACGATGAGCCTGCGGATCCTGAAGTGGAGGGTGAGGGTGACGAAGACCAGGACCAAGATCTCGATACCAACAAAGTCGAGAATGAAAACGATGATAACGAGAATGAGAATGACAAGGAGGAGAACGAGGAAGAACCTTTGCCCGACGGAGATCTTGAAGACCAGGAAATTGAACTTCAGCCCGTACATCAGGCTGAAGCCCTGGACATACTGGCCTCTATGGAGCTCAAATTCGCCATGAGAAAGGGTGTATGTAGAGAAAATGGACATCCTGGCCTGGGAGGCATCAATGGTGAAAGCTTGTGAGTTGTGTGTCTTTAATTGCTTGTAATTTATGTAACTATACTTCTTTAGCCGTCCATCCAGAAATGCAGTTCCTGCAAAATGAGATGACCAAACGGAGGGACAAGATGTTGGATCTCGCCTCTCGGAAACGATCTTATGGGGTCATCATCGCAACGAAGCGTCGCAAAGCAGACGAAGAGGGTGTCTGGTGTTGGTGGAAGGTAACTTTCTTTTCTATTAACTTAGGAGATTTACTTATTGCATATACACCTTACAGTCGATGAGAGACGAATCGTAAAAAGAGGAGACTGGAAAGAGAGTGCCAAGCCCTCGAACGACATCAACCGAGTGCGTATACTGTTTCACCTCTTTCATGGTCCTTTGTAACGTTACTGCAGTTCGACGCATTCCACCTGCCACCAACGGATTTACATTTGCTTCCTCAACCCTCTCCGGCTAATCTGCGAGCCCCAACAGCCCCAATCTCTCCCAGGCTGGAAAGCTCAGGCGACGAGGGAGAGGCTAGGCTAGACGGGATTACGGAGCTGCCCAGGGCGGTATGGTCTCAAAACCCGCATCGACGCGTGGAAAGCTGCCCATCTCGCCATCCTCCAGTACATTTTTTATCTTCTCCTTCCGCACCACGCAACTCACTGACGCCACAGATGATCACCAAAGACTGCAAATTTGAGACATACAATTACCCTGCTCAAAGCCAGAAAGCAATCCCCGGGCTGCCGCTGTCCTCCATGGGTTACAACACCACCTCTTCACTGCATCAAACTTAATAGCCTGAGGGACAAACCCCTCCGTCCCAAAGCCTCCCGCCGCTCCCTCAGAATACTGACATAAGCCCTCCCTCATGCCATGCATACCGCTGCCTCCACGACCTCTCCTCCGAGAGAGCGTCTCAATCTTCATGGTGTTGGGTGGGACAAGGTTGCCAGTGCGGTAGACTAAAAAATGCTAGTCCCCAACTTGATGTCGAAAACGCAGAAGACAATATTCCTACTGGCCATACCAACAAATGCGGCCGATGCACTTAGGGCAATCACTGCTGATTGCGAAGCTACACACGATGCCGCGGTGCACACTTCCCGAACACATTTTCAACTAAACGTCGATCATGGAGATGCAAGAGTTTCCCTAGTGGGAGAAGCCTAGTTGAGGTTTATACGACGCAATATACGAACAGGACAGAGGTCGATGCGTAGCTCGGCTTGTTGGTGAACGTGATCAGAGTTCCGAGGGTAGATATCGATCGACCGACTCAGTACGCAAAATCTCTAGTATAAATTTGAATAGAAATACTGACTCAATCTTGTCGCCCCAGTTTCTCCCAGGGGTCAAGTTGAATCGTCATCAAGTCGACACGCCAAAGACCGCAAGCTCTGACCGCTTCCAGTTGCGTCATTTACAGGACGAGATGAAATCCTTAAGAAGATACATCGATATTTCAACTCGGAAGGTGAATTTCAACACGTCTTCGTGTTGTACAGTCTTGAGAGTTCCGGAAAGAGCCAACTTGTTGGAAGAATCTCAGGGGAACAGCATTGCTCAAAGTCAAGGCTGGTGAAGAGAGGAAATGGTGGAGCATTGGTCGGGGTGGAAAGGATTTGAAGGAGAAGACGAAGCGAAAAAAAAATAGGTTAGGTACAAGTGCTAAATGTATGTCTATCTTATTCAGTTTTCTGCGATTCCAATTGACCCATCCGTCATTCTAGCTCCTGCACCTACTTTCAGAATCACTGACCGATTGAAGGGTGTCCAGATTTCTCCTCCGGGCCCATTGAAGGCAACTCAGGAATCTCGAGGCCGTGTCAACTCGCTCGACTCTGGGCTAGTGTTAATTCAGGCATCCCACCTGTTCAAGCTCAAGCTCCGACATTTCAACTCACCGAACCAGAGCCTGAACCCGTCCCAGAACCCGTCCCAGAACGCGCTCACTCCGCCACCCTTCCGCCAGCATCTTCTTCCGTTCCGCGACACCCACCGTTGGGGGTCTTCTTGCCCCTCCTGGCAGCCGGAAGATAATAAGCTCGATTCAATTGCCCTTCGTGCAATCTGTTTCATGCGGTCTCTGGCAACGATGGCTAGCTGGCCTCAGCCGAAGGGCTCGACAGCGCAGGAAATAGTAGAGGATACAGGAAGGCTGAGAGTGAAGGGGAATGATATAAGGAAGAAGGATGAGGTGGTGAAGGAAAAGAAGAAGAAAGACGGGATGGTGAAGAAGAAGTAAATGAAAGGGGCCAGCGACAAGAGGAGCCAGAAGGATATAGGTAGCTCTGGGACGGTCAGAAAGTCTCAAGGAGGAAAAGACGCAAACCACACGGATTTCAACTGCCATCTTCGAAATCGGTCACCTTTCTGTAAGTCCAGAAGTGCTATAGGCTACCGGTCAAAGGAACACTTCATCCTCGGTTTAAGCTTGCCAACTGCAATACGTCTGTCCTGAATGGGAGGAGGTTTGACCGCCAGCTCTCTCAACCTCAACGCCGTCAGTTCGCCCGGGCAAACAAACCCTAGTGCTCCGTCTAGTGCCACAGCTGTCAACTAGAACGTGCCTTCTGCCACGTCAGTGTCCCAGTCCAACCGCCCTTCAGTCGAGAATATGAACACTGGTCGCCCAGCTTCAGTTGCATCTTCTAATGGGTCGTCATTTCGTCCTGCGTCTGTTGCGTCGTCCAATTGCCGTCTTTCAACCAGTTCATCTGTCATTTCCGGTACATCTACCACTCCCGTCAAATGGGATGAACAAGACTTAGAGACCGTCCTTGAGCAATGGAGGAAGGAAAGGGAGGAATGTCCGGAGATTCGGTTGCATCTGCTGAAAGGGCGGTGCGCTTCAGGAGGTCGGAAGGGAGGCGCTGCACACCTCTAAGCTCAATATTGGGAGCATGGTCCAAGACACCTGTACATACGAGTGTGTCGCATTTCCCAGCTTTCGGTCGTGAAGTTGAGATGTTTATGCCATCATTGTTTAATCTCAGTTTGCCAACGTGACTCGATCGATTTGGATGAGTCTCCTCCACTCTATTCTACTACCTCAAGTTCATCACGTATCCATATCGTCTTTTCGCTGCTGCACACGACCTGTATTTGCACCACGCTTGACCAGAGCATTAGCAATGGCACATCCCCCACACTCGTCATCCCAGCCAGCACAGTTACCAGCACTGCACCTAATACCTTTGTTGAAGTTACAAACAAGAAAACGAAGGAGCAAAAGGACCCAAAGCCTGTGGCAACGTCGTCTGGACACCCCTTGGAGGTACGGGTGGCCACTTCGATTGATTGAACAGCTGCAACCCTCTCGCGCACGTCAGGGAAGAAAGTCTTTTGGCACTCATCAGCACACGTACTCGTAGAGGCTGCGGAACGACATTATGGCTGCCACCTATGTCTCGGTCCTCCAACGGATGATGGGTTGTTTTATGAGATGGCCATTTTGGATAGGTATGCCAACCTTCAACTTCCCTTCCGACAAAATCTTACGCCTCCAAGACCAGTAACCAACGCAGATTACCCAGCTCTCGAGAAGTTATCTGAAAGTGCCGTTAAGGACAAGCAAAAATTTGAGCGTTTGGTAATTTCGAAAGAGAAGCTGCTTGAGATGTTCAATGTACGATTTTCACCCCATCCCTTTCAGACTTGTTCGTAACGACAGCACAGTATAACAAATACAAGCAATATCTCATCCAAACGAAAGTTCCAGATGGTGGTTCTACTACTGTTTATCGCTGCGGACCATGGTCGATCTCTGCATTGGTCCCCATACCCTCACACTGGCAATATCAAAGCTTTCATGGTCAGTGACTACTCTTCCGCCCTTTGAGCGTCATCTTGATGGCACATCTAGAATTCCGCATCTTACTTCCTGGGAGACTCGAACAGTGACACTCTGCAACGCATATACGGCATTTCTTTCCCCGACAAGAAACAACTCACCGATTACAAAGCCTTCCTCGTTGAGGCAGCTAAACGAGACCACCGCAAGATTGGAAAGGACCAAGAACTATTTTTCTTCAATGATCTGAATTCTGGTAGTTGCTTCTTCCTTCCTCACGGAACGCGATTATACAATACGTTGGTCGAGCTCATGCGTGTTGGTACCTTCTATGTCTCTGGGAACGCTCTTTTCTGAGATTTTTATAGTCGGAATACTTTAAACGTGGGTATCAAGAAGGTAAGGCATTGTTCCTTTGACCTTCACGTGAACCAATGTCAACAATCTGTATGTCATCTAGTCATCTCACCTAACATGTTCAACTCCAAACTCTGGGAAACTTCCGGACATTGGAAGAACTACAAAGACGACATGTTCGTTCTAGATATCGAAAAGGAGAAGTGGGCTTTGAAACCCATGAACTGCCCTGGTCACTGCCTTATCTTCGATTCACGCGATCGCAGTTTCAAAGAACTTCCGATTCGAATGGCCGAATTTGGTATCATCCACAGGAACGAAGCCAGTGGCGCGTTGACGGGTTTGACAAGGGTGAGGAGGTTCGTGCAAGATGATACACATGTCTTTTGCATGCCTTCTCAGGTAATGTCATTCTTTGTATGTCAGCTTCAATCTCAAAGCTAATGTTACATAACTCTTTCAAAGATCGAGGAAGAAATAGTCGCACTCTTTGATTTTATGCAACATATTTATGGACTTTTTGGGTTCGAATATCTGGAACTATCCACGCGTCCAGACAATCATTTGGGTGAAATTGAGACTTGGAACCAAGCTGAAGCGGTATCCGTCCCCTCCTTCGTTTCATTTATTTCCCTACTTATTTTTCACCGGTATAGCAACTCACACTGGACCTGGACAAACACTACCCTGGAAAATGGAACCTCAACCCTGGAGATGGCGCATTTTATGGTCCCAAAATCGACATCACGATCAAGGACGCCCTTCGTCGCTCCTTCCAGTGTGCGACTATCCAGCTCGAATTCCATCTACCCGAGAGGTTTGAATATCGATCATCAGACGAGGCAGTTCAGACGAGTCCAGTCATCATTCATCGAGCCATTTTGGGTAGTCTAGAAAGTTTTTTTGCGAACATTTTGCTGGGAAATGGCCTTTCTGGCTCTCTCCCCGTCAAGTCGTCGTGATTCCCGTGGCCACTCCTTATGTGCGTCAATTTTTTCGATTTGAATTCTTTTGGCCATTCTGACGAAACCACATAACAGAAAGAGTACGCCGCTGAAATAGTCGACCGTCTGAACTCTCTTGGTCTTTTCGCTGACGTTGACAACGGAGATAACACCATTCCAAAGAAGATTCGCAACGGCGAAATTGCACACAACTTCATATTGGGTAAACGTTAATTTATTTTAACCTCCCACTCTTGCTAAATGAAACTTTACAAACTTCTAGTGGTTGGCCAAGAAGAATTGGATGCGCGCTCGGTCAACGTTCGTAATCGTGACGATACTGGTACGAAAGCCCGGGGAACGATTCTGCCTCTGGACACTGTTGTCAACCAACTCGTCGCATTGAAGAAGTCCAGAAGCTTGGAGAACAAGCTCGTCTAATTTCCATTGCCACCGTGAGGACGTCAGCTGCTTGTTCATTTTTCGAGGGTTGTAGATCATATGGATGTGGCAAAATTTCCTAGAACGCGACGAGTATAGAACGTGTATATGTGCAGTTGCAGAATGAAATTACCCAAAAAATCGTCTACATAGCTGGGTCTCTGACTCGGATGCTATTAAAGAAGGAGATTCATGTCCCTCGCCACAAACGCGGCAGATTCGAAGAAAGATGAGAGGTGGCGCGCTGGGGATGAAAAATAAAAGATCTGGAATGTTTTTGTTGCCGAGTTGCTCGGTCATGAAACTGCATGAAACTGCACCTTCACTGTCAACCTAGAGTGGATCCGTGCGAATGTAATTGTGACTAGAGGGAGATTGGATAAAGTCGGCGTATTGGCCCGGGTATGCTCTGGAGGCGTGCAGCTCCTCGACCTCGCCGCAGTCGACTTCTTCGCCATGATCTCGTCTACCTGCTAGAACTGTTAATTTGAGTTATCAAGACCTCAGCGTGATTCCGATTTGGTCGAAAAACAAAACGAGACACTCGATCATCCAACGATCATCGGCTCAAAAGAGCTTCAAATTCAACTGCCACACACAATATTCCTGTCCTCTATTTCCAACATCAACTTGACATGATGTTCTGATCACAATGCCTAATACAAATTGGATGCAAAGGTTAGAATACAAATGCCAGATGTTCCAAGATCATTGGTTTATCTGTTCTACCCTCCAGACCTTAATTACACCAGCACGATCACCGCTAACAATCCCTCCTCTGAAAGGCGAATCTATACACGTCAGAGCAGTTACAACATCTTGATGATTCTTCAAAAGCTGCTGTTGACTGTGTGTGATCAGCGATATCCGCTGAGATGCCCTCGTTGAAGAACCGCTTGGTGGAACCAGGGACCAGGTTTCGACAAAGGAAGCCACATGGCTAGATCCCACAACCGGATCTTTGCATCTTCCGAACCAGTAACTATGAAGCCCCTTCCAGATGACCGAGACAATGACCCCGGAATCATGTCCAACTCGCCAAACTCAGGCCGCTGATGAGCGATATATACTCCAAAATCCGATCCAACGACCATAGCTCGAATGTCGCAATGCGGATGAGGAACATCCAAAGGAGGAGCAGTCGTATCGCCAAAGTCATCCGATGTCCCACTGTCCTGAGAAGAACGAACGAGAGCCGAAATCGCAACAGCAGCAGTGGTCTCCACTTCCTGTCCTATAGTCCCGCCAGACAGGAGCTCCGATACGGGATCTGACGCAGACCCCGTCCTAGTCACGTATGTTTCCACCAAAACGGCCTTCTCGATGTCCCAGACTTCTATCAAACAACTCGAAGGGCGGTCCACATTGTTTTTCCTGGCCAACGACGACGATAACGACAGAGCAAAGGAACTAGTCGGGATGACGACTCCAGGAACGGGGACCGGCTGCTCCTTCTTGGACTTGATTTTCACTTTCGGAATCAAAGATGAGGTTGATTTTGGTGGGCAATGATTTCGAAGATCCCGACGTGGCTGGCCGACTTTTAGCAAGAGGCGGAACATTAGATGGTGAAGGTGGTGATGGAGTCGCATCCTTCAAGCTTTCCTTCCCTCTACCAGGCACAGGGATCGAATCCAAAACCAACGGATCCGCCCAGTCATCCTCAATGCCATTATCACCAAACCCTCCTCGATCACCATGCCCTTCATCACCCTCAGAATCACCCTCTTTCAGCCTCGGCTTGGCAGTTCCAGGTTCTGGCCGATCCACAAACTCAAACATGGAGCCGGGTCCAGGAGTGATCGGCCCAACAGGATCATCCTCCGTATCCTCGTTTTTATTCCCCTTGTCACTTGTACTCCTATCTCCTCGACTACCCCTCCCTTGGCTTGAGTGAACAGTTTGAGTATCAAAAAATGGTTCGTTGTCATTGACATCCTCGTTCGGGTCTGCTTCACCCTCGGCGTCAACCTCGACCTCGACCCTATCACCCTCTCCGTCATCCTCTTCCTGTCACCAGAAAGACCGGTACTCGCTGTCGAGTAGGAGACTCCGGAATCGGCACTCGAACTTGAAAACCGCTGCTGTAAAGGTGAAGGAGCCAAGGGTGCATGTGCTGGAGGAGGCGGTGTTGATAGCATATAATGGTCCGATGAGACACTCGAGGACGTGGACCTCGAGGTGGTCGTCGAGGTGGCGGCACGCGAGTGGGAGTGTCCCACTCTCTCTTTTTTAGCAGGCGAAAAGTAGGACCTAATGCTGCTTCTCGACATCCGAATCATCACCTGCCGTAGCTCCTCGTTCGTGAGCTGCTACCACTGCAGCTGACGGTGGAGATCTTAGAGGAATGGCTGGCCTCGCATGATGTGGGTCGAGATAAAAAAGATTATCGGCTTGTGAACCTACGAAATAGTAGGAGGAGCCAGGTCGATCACCTGCTATGCCAACCGACTGCAGGAATTCATAAAGTCTCTATAATAGTTGAATGGTTAAAGAGCTGAAACAAACAAGGACGGAGACAGACCTTGATATTATCATAATAAATCGGATTAACACCCTCGATGCCGAGCCTGATCCCAAGTAAGAGGAGAACGGGCCTGTCAGTGGACGTGATGGTCTTCTCCAATCCAATCTAAGAAGAAAACGGTCAGAAAACGTATGGAAAGGAGTGGGTTAATTACCGCGACCGAGTTGGGTATGGATGAGTGCATTAGCAAGTAAACTCTGACCGGTTCTCAGCATACAACCCCAGCCCGAGTCGGTATTCCAGGATTTTTCACCTCCGCAGGGCCAGGTCCTCTTGCCAGCAGATGCGGACAAGGAAGTGGGAGGAAGGGGGCAAGCGCTGCCCTCCCAATTATCGGAAATGGAATCTCCCAAGCGTATGTCCCTGATTGGAATGGAAAACTGGGAGCGATAGGTAAGCCATAGGCGGGATGTGCAATTGAGGTAAAAGGCAGGAGGCCAGTTGGCGGAAGGATCGAGTTTGGAGTTGGGGTTGGTGGATTTGGGAGAGGATACAGCGAGACTGCTGGTTGATTGAGAGTCGGGATAGGTAGTGCTTGAAGTTGAAGATCCAAAGGAGACGGGAGGAGAGCATGCGCCTTCTGGATTGATAGAAGGAGATAGAAGGACGGATGGCTCGTAACCAGGATGCTGGACGCCAAGGAGTCAAATGGGATCGGAGCACTTATCACGTCGCTATCGAGAAGATATCTCATTGCTTTGTCGAGATGGTCCTTTCCGTGCTTTGCTGCCATGAGCAAGGCATTGGGGCCCTGGCCCTTTAGACCTCAGAGGAGAGGGCCAGTAGAAGCGGAAGGAGCGGCCTGCTGTGCCAGCAAAACGGACAAATCGGTGGAAGAGGTGCTGAAGATATGGTGAAACTAGTCGGGAAGCCTGTTGGGAAGATCGCCAATACGTGAGGAGGAGGAAGGAGAACAGTAGATTGAGGAAGAATGGTGAGAGTTTGGAGCTGAGGGTGGGGGCGTTCTGAGCGAGGACAGGGATGGTGACTGACTCGACGATAACGGGGGGATCGTCTAAGGGTTTGACATAGTCTACACATACCTTTCGGAAACAGTGCCTCGGCTGCTTGCAAAAATCGGAGTTCGCCTTCTGGCGTTGTGATAGGATTGTGTCTGGACTGTGGATGAATTGCAAAACTCCCCGGAATGGTTCAAGTTATGCGCGCCGCTCTCCACGCAGATCGATCACATAAGCGTTCACTCCACCAGGTATCTTCAAGTCCACTCGAATATCAACACGGGAGAAAGCACTGAAGTAACTGCTAAATCCAAAAAGTTGTGACGGTTGAATTTTCTGGTTTTAATTACAAGATGTAAAGTCAACTCACCAATAACACCCATTTTTGACTTTGAACTGTTGGGCTTTGGTAAACCACGCCGACGCATCCTCGATCGCATATGTGGGTGAGTCGATGTAGGCCGCCAGAGAAGCAGAATACGAGGCGTCAACTCCAGAAACGTAGTGATACGAGCCAAACTGCAAAAGGAAAAGAAAAGGTGAACAATGAATATAAAGTATCGTCCGGATACTGTACCTCTCGCGCAACTTGACGACCGCTGCTCTTCACGACATGACACAAATCAGGTGGTCCTAACTCTCTGAATGACGCTGCAAAAAGGAATGCATCCAGACACCGTAAGTTGAAGTACACAAGAGAATGAACAAGACCAAAAAGCCACGTACATAATGCCTCCGTGCGCGCTGTGAGCGACTCTCCAAGGTCGACCTGTCCAATCGTATTGGTTAATATTACGCGTTCAAGGTAAAAACCCATGCCTCGAATATCTCCGGAATATCCTTGAACGAGGCTTCTACCAAACCATTGACCAGGTCAGTGGTTTGAGAAGAATTGACGTATCGGGAGGCCTCATATACGGACCGGATTACGTAAGCGCGTCGGTCAACGCGACTGCCAGCGCATCGACACATCTCAGTGGTAGATAACCACTGAGATGTGAGTACTATAGTTCTACCTTCATGTTTCATATGTACTGACCTAATAGTAGTACTTGTCTATTCTAGGTATTTGCTTAATGCATACGTGTTTATCCACCACCGAGATTACCTGTCTATTCTAGCTCTGGCCTCAGGCTCTGGCTCTCCCCTTCCGTCTTCTTACTATTGTATCGATACATTGATATCAATACTCCTCCCTCCGCACATTCCAACACACATTTGCTATGCTCGACGACATCAGCGACCTTAGTGACCTTAGTGATCTCACCGACCTTACTGAACTCAGTGGTGAGGATGAACCTATGCCATTTGACCCACTCCCTGGCGTTTCCAAACTGTCTGTAAATCAATACGCCACAATCCCAGCAGCTATTAACACACCAAGAAGCCGTCGTGGTGGTCGATCTGAGCTCTATCGGGAAGAGCAAGCTAAGCGCCGGGAGAAGATGCGTGAAACAGATATGAAAAAGAAGCAGGAACTCACTGGTCAGTACCTCTTCTTTTCAAGCTGTGTCAACTCATTGTCCAGTTTGCCATGCTTGCAGTGATTGCAACGCCCACAGAGTGGGAATCCTTTGAACACAGTCCAATTAACGGTAAAAAGGTAATCAAGAAGGTCACAAAAGTCTATGGCCAAACCAAGGATGTGCCCGTGTGCACTGAGCTTCATAACATCCTGATTCGGAATCCAGAACACCAAGATCAAGATTCTACCTCATCTGATCCCTTAATTCCACCATACTGCCTTGCCAGATTCGATCATATCGTGTCTGCCGAGTGCTCCCGACGTGCAAAAAGTGCATATAGCAAATTTCTCCAGTTACACCCTCAGCACAATGGGGGTTCTGACAAAGACAAGAATAGAAGCACCTCCAAATCTCCTGCATTCCATCTTGGGACCTGGATCGGACAAGGTTCTGAAATACCTTGTATTAGCTTGGAGTCTCGGAATCAAAAGGATGAGGTCATCAAAGCCATGGACGATTTCTTGGGTGTTATAAAGACATACCTTGTACCCAAAATCGCAGCCCACATGAAGGAACACTTCCCAACACAATACCGTCGTGGTCTAGAGTAAAATATTCTAATTTTCATTGGGGTTATGACTAACTTTTCCACTGTTAGGGTTTACAAGAAGCTCAAAGCCTTTCCATCAGTTAATAACATCTATGAAAATCGGCCAAACCTCGATTTTGAAGGAGCCTTTTTCATGGTTGCTGTCAAGATAGGCTCCTCTTTCAAGATACATTTAGACTTTACTGATGATCGTAACCAACCATCCTGGACTGTTCCTCTTACAAGAAACTACACCGGAGGCAAATTCCTCTGTTCTCAAACTGGAATGCAGATTCCTATCTTGGATGGACAAGCGATTGCTGCCTTAACAAGGATCATGCCTCATGCCGGTACCGCTGTTGAATCTGGAGAAAGGTTGACAGTAACATTGTTTTCCCCTGGCCGACTAATGGAGTGGGGAACCAATGAAGATTGTCAGGCTGAAGAAGTGGAAAATGATCAGATGTGGGTTGATGGCCAAGCAGCAAATGTGGGTGGGGAATTGGAAGGTGGAGAAGATGAAGAAGTGTAGAATAGGATACCTACTCATATTACTTACCGGGTCCAGGACTCATCCGAAATTTCGGCTCGTCAATGAACGTGGCAATACTCGACTGTCTTTTACTCTCGGACCCTCTCGGACTGGCCTAATATAAGCCTTGCACGGTATGGGATTCTTTGTAATATTTCCCATTGAGCTTCTTGTGGTCACGACATGCTACAAATCTATTGACATGACCGAGAAATTTAAGCAGCGAAAATCAGTCCAAACACCTCAGCCGCATGAAGTCTCATTATTAAGATACACCGAATCTGGAAGCCAGATTTACAGAACCACATCACCTCTTTTGCGCTTCAAATGGATCACTTCGTTTCGTTCGACAAGGCCTCTAAACCACTTTTCATCCATTTCCTTGCTCACTAGGACAAAGTTTTCCAGATGAAGAGTCGCCAGCGGACCAGTACCTTTTCTCACCACGCGTAGACAACTTATATACCTCAGAAAACCGCAGTGTACTTTAGTTGAATATATTCCATTTTATAATTACTGGGTAACGACGATTTCATTGTTTGACACATCTTAAAAGCTAACCTTAACTTTTCTGGCACCTCTAATGCAACTCCTAAGACAGTTCGATTTTCTAGTTAACTGTTAAACGTTCAATCGTACTATCAAATCAATCAATAGCTCAATAGCATTGTAGACAAATTAGCTACTGTTTCCGTATTCGATGAATCTCAGTCACGCAAACCGACTTTGCACCCACTGAATTCTACGTCCCTGTCTCGTCGATCGTGTCCGCGAGATGTTTTCGACGAGGAAAGGAGGGGTGGCCCCTCCTCGTTTCGTTAATGGTGGCCGTGAGGTGTTTTCAACGAGAAATGGAAGGGAAATGGCAGTAAAACAGCTGTTAGTGTATACAATCGAGATTGACATTAAAATACGCATGCTTTGGAGAGGGAACTGTCCACCGCAGTGACCCCACCGTCGTCCGAAGCCTCCTTGGTTTATCATCGTGGACGACCTTGTTGCCGCAGTCGTCGTGCTGTTGTGCCACGATGGCGATGTCGATGAGTGATTTATGATTCTCTTCCAAAAATGGTTCGGGAAGACAATGCTAAGTTATGGGTTAGTAACGCCAAGTAAACGTACAACATACCTCAAGCTTAACACAAACCATACTCCGCACACCTTGAACCCCAGTGAGAACCCGCTCTGGGGGGATCTGCGTCAATCTGAATGCCCTTGCCTTCTCGTGGTGGTAAACCTGTGAGATGTAGAAAGGCATCGAGCACAAACAGACACCCGCGACAGGTGTCTCTTCGTGCTCGAATGCTGCCACCCTGGTCTCGTCGTCATTGTGGTAACCCATGAAGAGGATGGTAAGGCAACAAGCACGAAGAGATACAACACGATGGCCGAGTCTCTTCGTGCTTGAATCCTGTCATAATCAGGATTAGTATGAACATAAAAATAATTAAAACACGATCATACCTTTGTGGTCTTGAAGTAGGACATAAGGGCATCAACTGCGGGTTGGAACATCAGTTACAGTGCAAAAATAAAAGAGATACATTGAGTTCTTACCTGTCAGCCTATCCGAACCCCCGCTTAGGCCTACCAGTTGCTTGTGCCATGCCTTCTTGGTGCTGCAGGTTTCTTAAACCAGCAGCCATAACCAGGGGGAAAGGAAGAATGCTACGTCAACCTTGATACGGCCGCCCTCTAAGCTCTTCAATCTTTACTTATATTACTTCTCGGGTTCGCTAGCGAACCCGGACGATAATAGAGATAAGCGATAACCTCAAACTTCGTGGGACTGACTAACCCAAACGTAGTTGACCTCGCCAAGAAAGCAGTATACAGAGGATGAGAGAGTACGACAACGAAAGTGACAATTTCATGAGTCCAAGGCCTAAATAGTGGAGGAAAGCATTTAGTTATACGACACAAAAAAACAAAGAGAACATACCTAAGCAACGAGTCCACACATCCAGGAGGACCTAGCTGTCAACGTTGTCAGTCCATGTACGAAAGAGGGACGAAGGGAGGAGAAACTCACCAAAACCACCGATCAACGCATCCGCCGTTCAATAGCGTAGGCATTCCGAAGATAGGAGACGAAAAAATGGACAAACTTGCAGAAGTATTCGGCTAACCTTCCATAAGAGTCATGAATAAAATTGAGTTGCCAAACTAAAAAGGATTTGGACAAGGGGGTATCGGTAGGTAATTACATGTCCGCGTCGAGTGGAAGCCGGGTATCCATCCATCATTGATTTTTTCGTCCTTCAGCGGTGTAGAGATGGTCAGGAATCGGAGGCGTTCTTCGTCTAATCCTGCGATGAAATCCTCGTCGATCGCGTCGTCGAGACCCAAGTCGGTTTGCGGTGAGGACGGAGGGTGGCAGGCTGTTGAAATGTGGGAACCTCTGAAATATCAGATCATGGCAACCGGACCGGACTGTAGGCTTCCCTCCGTCGAAGCCAAGTCGAAGCCCCGCCTCTGTACGTCCCGTCCCTCTCCCCCACGACCTCACCCACGAATGCTAAAGTACGTAGGAGTAGTCTTCTCATTTCTCAAGCGCAATGTAGGGAGTACATGTGCACAGACGGTTTGTTACCCAAGCGCTGAGCGGAGGTGTGGGAATCATTCTCGTCGTGCGCGAACATTTCAGGCCTTCTCTGTTGCACGGGATTCTGGGACATGGTTATGAGGTGTGTAAAGATAGTACATTAGTGGAGAAATCTGTTAAACTATGAATTAGGACCCTGAACACGAGGTGTACGGCCGTCTTGTTGAACCGAAACCACGACGATGGCATCGATAACTATGATGACGATACTGGAAATCCTTGAATCTACGGTGCCTGTGCACACGACTGACACGCTGGCTTCGCATATGAAGTACATCGGATTGCCGGAGGGATTGCTGGCGAAAACTGTGAGTTTAATTGTGAAGAAACTCAGGGACACATGATGAGATATTTACAGTTGGAATACGAATACACGTGGGAGGAGATACACTACGACGTGTATGTGCGACGTTTGTACACTACGATGGAGTTCAGTCTGGGAAGAGCGTACGTGGTTGCGAGAGAAAGTTCACCGATGGCGAACTGCTATGGATTCAAGTGGAGCCGTGCGGGAACTATTATAAGTTGAGGCAGACGGGGATAGATGCGGGAATATTTTGAAGGAGAAACAAAGTGACAGAAAGGTAAGGAATGGAAGTATGGATCGAAACATACTGATAGGTGACATAGGTCTGCGGTGATTTTTGGATTGTAGTGAAATGGTATGGTTTGATGCTCCTTCTATTTTCCTTCGAGTCCGCTAGCGGACTCGGGGAAGATAAGGAGGACCGTTTTGCGAGACTCAAGGTTGACTACTTGATGCTCTGTTTTGTCATTTGCTGAAAATATTATTCGCAGGTATTCTGAAAGTTTTTGGCGCGGCAGGCATATCGATATCCACGCGGATGGGCATATCTATTTGTTTGTATTATACCTTTGTCGTTATCACCCTGGATCCTCATTACAATACTTGTTGGCGCTGGACATGCTCTATATCACCAATGCCTGTGAGTCTTTTCATCATCAATAAATTGAATTTCTGTTGGCACAAGTGGTCTCTCCAATCGAGGGTCCTCAGCTCCTCGTTCCATCCATCAGACAGCATGGGTAATGCTATGACTGCCTTGTCGATCCAACCTGATGTTGCTGAGAATGTAATTCCAGCAGCTAGCTTTGCTATTGCCACGATATTCCTTCTCAACAGATTTTTCGATGTCATCCTGGTATTTACCACAAAGCCGAACTTGGGTCTCTTTGGACAGCGAGAGCCTTCGTCCTTGTTAGATCCGAAACTGCCTTGATCGACCCATTTTTAGGACGCCTTTAAATTTCCGCTCGGTAACAATCGATTCGACCGTTCGATGGCCTGCACCACACATCAACAACTGGTAAGGGTCCTCTTCCATCATCTCTGACATTCACTAACTTCTGTGATTCTCCAGATTTGATTAAATTGCAGGGGATCTTCCCAAAAAAAATAAATCCTGCCTTCTGCTGGACTACCCCCCTACCAGGTGTCCGGGATTCCAATCCCAGTGCCCCCTTGGGTCATTTGCTCAGAAAATATCTATCGTCAAATCGTTCGAGGTCCGTCGCCGCTCTCTTGTTTCGCACCACTGGCGAGAGTTGGGCGAGAGGATACCCTCGATGATAATTATTCAAAAGAAGCCATGTGGCCACAAACTCACTCAATCGTTGCACTTCTTTGAATGAATGAACCGCTTTTCCATGCCTCCTGTAAGAGTTGCCTGATGCAGAAGCGATCACGCTCAATACTCGGTCAGCAATGGATTATTAGCCTGTTTGTGCATTATAGGTCGGATGTTCGAGTCGGTAAACGGTACATTGGGCTTATGAATCAGTTAAATACAGTAGCCTAACAATATTTACGTCCGGGTTCGCTAGCGAACCCGGGAAGTAATGAGATTAGGGTGTTGAAACCTTACAATGGTTTCAGCAGCAATTATACTAGGCAAATCCTGTTGAGAAGTGGGATAAACATGAGTAATCGGGCTCTGCAGAGTTCGAATTACTCTCACCTGCACTGGTGCTAACAAACGTATGATGAATACTAAGAAAAACTGGAGTCACAAATCTTGGTCACGCGCGACGGAACGTTTGATCATGAACGTTTGAACACTGAACAAACCGTACATTCCTGTGTTCTCGACTTCCATGACGTGACGTGGTCGTCGATCGAGTATGGTGCATGTTCGTCATTCTCAACGACTCCCTGTTCGTCGGCCACGAGAACTTTTGTCTTCTCAACTACTCGCCCACTCCTCCTCAGTGACAAGTCCCATCACCCCGTTCCAATCCTCGACCTGCCTCGCACGTTCCGACTTCTGGTTCAACGGCAACGTCATCCTCATTGCACAAAAGACTGCCCGTACCTCAGCCGCTGTTCGTATCACCATCGTCTGTAGAGCGTGGAAAGGGAGATGCATCAGTGAGGATGACAGAAGGATTTCGTCTTCTTGAGGGGGTGTAGTTAACTGGAAAAGCTCTGAAACAGAGTATCCTGAGACGTGTTTAATCCACCCTTCTTTTAACAGGAATTGGTTGAGCATGCGATAGTCTTCAGGCTCTCCGACTTCTTGTTCAGAAACTCCAAGGTCCTGGAACGTGGATTGAAACACGTCAAAATCATCTCTACGACCTTTGTCCGGCGTTTTTGCGGGAAGCGAAACAGGAAAGTAGCAGTGGACCCAAAAAGAACGTCTGGACATGAGATGGAAAGTGTTCCTGAACTCCTTCTAGATCGGTATCTGCCTTCGCGCAGGCGTGGTGGCGCCAGGTCGAGAGATTGACATAACCGCGACGGCAGCGAGTGCACACCGTGTACTCCTCTTTGGAAATAGCTAAACCGAAGACGGGATTTATGATATCG
>Ga0307507_10005683_pt1 | contig 20215 bp, 17 predicted proteins | sample 7_EM_MG_FD_207223 | JGI IMG/M metagenome (GOLD analysis project Ga0307507, IMG submission 207223) | Populus trichocarpa ectomycorrhiza microbial communities from riparian zone in the Pacific Northwest, United States - 7_EM | ecosystem: Host-associated > Plants > Roots > Unclassified | place...
GTGCCATCCTTTAGCCAGTACCGTTGCTCTGCCATAATCAGAGTTACCCGGCCTTAGCACCTGGGCAATGTACCGTTGCCACTCGCTAAATTTTTTTCTGCACGTTGTGTACAGTTGACCCGCCGTAGTAGGGCCTGTGAGAATTCGTTTTCTTTCCGGCCGCAGCCTCACCATGTGCTCGGGTGTGAAGGTAAGTTGGGCGGGGTCACAGCGTCCTCGTTGCCTTTCTGGAGTAGAAGCTAGGTTGGCATATCCCTGTATTATATTTAGTTGCAACTATATAGAATTATAATATTATGATACTTTCTAGAAGTACAGTACGCCCAACTCTTTGCTATCACCAAATTATACTCACGGAATATCACTCGAATCATCTAACCTCTGGCCTCATTGGGTCATTTATTTCGTGAATTATTCTTCGTGGTTCTAAGATATGGCATCACACCCTTAGATTTCCCATCTAGTCGGGTCAAATAAATGGTGATTTCAAACGATATCACAAGCGCTTAGTAGGCAGATATATGTAATTAACACCTACGCCAAAGAAAAAGTTCAAGAATCCCCTCCAAAGAGAAATGATGCAGAGACCCGTTTTTTTTTATTTATTTTGCCGTGACATTACCAACTTTTTACCTCAATCCCATCCTCAGAAGCTTAAGATTAAGAATATAACAAGCACCTGTAGCCAAACGACAGAGAAAAGCAAAGACAGAAAACCCGACAACCGAAGAATTACTTTCGTAATTCCGCAATCCTCTTCTGAACGTTGGCCTTCTTCTCTTCGCGTGAGATCTTCTTAAGGCGGTACTTCTCGCTCTCGGCCTTCCAGTGATCCTTGCCCTTAGTGTCCTTGTCGGGGTCCTCAAGGTTGGGGTCCTCACGGATCTTGGCGTGAGCCTCGGCGTACAGATCCTCGAGACCATCAGCTAGCAAATTGTTAGCACAGCTGTGGAGAACTGTAGAATAAAGAGTAAATACCCTCAACACCGTCGTCAAGATATTGCTGGAACTGAGACTTGTAACGTTCCTCATCGTCATCAGCAAGGGTCTCCATGTACTCGGCGACGTGACCACCGAAAATATATCTGATAGTTTGTCAACTAAATGTTGTGCCCTTCATGCTAATCTAAAACTTACCTCCTGAGAGTATCGGCATCCAATTCCTTAGTCTCGATATCGTAACCAGGGAATCTGCTTTCAGAATGGGGAATGTAAAGACCCCCGTCGGAAGCACCCTTCATGGCACCGAAAACTCTCGCGCCAGTGGTGGTCTTCTTCAAACCAACGTCGAGGAAAGCCTTGAATGGACGCCTGGACTCTTCGTCGACCTCGACCTCCTCTGTCAATTTAAATTCACCATCAGCCTCAGCGACACCCTCAAAGTGCTCGTCAAGGCCAAGCTTAACAAGGGTGCGACGGGCCAGGAGAAGACCGGTAGCGTATGCAGCAGCCCAGTTGGTAAGACCGTGCTTAATTCCGTAGCGGGGGAGCTCGTGAGCGTAGGCGGAGCAGAAAACCTTATCTCCGGCAATCTCGGAGTAGATGATCTGGGTGATGATCTGTAGCGCAAAGCAAAGTAATTAGCCCACCTCCATTCATTTTTCATCACGTTACCAACGTGCTCGATGCGCGGAGGGAAGACGTTTCTGTCTACTCCAGCGACATCGGAAATAAAAACGAATGATCGAGGTTCAGGGCTTTCACACGAAAACGGGTCGGGGACATACATCACGGTTGGTGAAGCGGACAACGAGACGGTACTTGGGCGCATTGTACTTGTTCTTTGCCTGGGTGATCAATCTCTTGCGAGCATAGTAATCGGTCTTTCCCTCACGCCTACGACGGTACTTGGTCTGGTAGCGGGAGTAGTAGGCGCTGGACTTGACGGTTTTGGTGAAAGGCTGGGCAAATGGTCAGTTTGCCAATCTTGAGAGATGGAGAAATCCGAATATTGAAATCGGTATAACTCACCATGTTTGCTGGAGCACTAGTGGCTATCGATAGCTGGTCGTCGAAATTATCGTTGAGTGAAAAGTTTCCTCGTTGTGAGGGGGAATTGGGGAGATAAGTTTGATCCGGGTGGATGTGTGGGAATGCCAAGCCATCGAAGGAGTGACTGTTGAATCTGGAGCCTGGATGTCAGTTCTCAATCCAGGGCTTAGGTTGCGCAAGCTTGGCGGATGACTGATCAACATTCCGCATCGTTTCTACTCCTTGTTCTTTTCCCTTCCCATGTTCTCTGCTCTTCATCCTTTTCCCCTTCGCCCTCGATCATTGTTTCACAAACTTCTCCCACCTCCTTTCGTTTCCCCTCTCTCTATCAGCTCGCTTATTCCCTGCTATCGTCCCCCCATCTTGACCCTTCATATCTGTTCCTTATCCACGCTATTGGATTCCCCTTTCCTTTACTTCAACGAACCACAACTCAGCACAATCTCCACCGCCCTACCTCCCTCCTCCTCCTCATCATGAATTGTCAAACACCGTTCTGGCCTCTACATGTTCGCTCGGACCCAGGTCAGCGCCCACCCGCTGAGACCCACCGCACCGACCATTGCTCCCCCTCTTTTCCTTCTCCCACTCGCAAAAGGTTTTTTCTTGAAAAAGGTTTTTGATGTGAGGGGGAAGATGAAAGAACGAGGCATTCTTAGGCCGTTTTTTTTTCTCTTGGAGAACAGTGGACTGCCGGGGTGCGGGCGAAAGAAACCTTAAAGAACATGTAATGGTCTATGGCATCTCATGATGCTGTGGGAAGCGCGCTGACTTGGGTCTGAACGAAAACATGTCATGTGTTCGAGCGAAGTGTGGAAGTATACATGTATATGTTCCTTTTGTCTTTTCACACTTGTTTTTCGTGTCTTTCGTGTTTTGCGTTTATATTCTCCCCGTCCTCCATACTTTTCCCTTCGATGGAAGCTGTGTGAGTTTTTTATAACAGAGGGAGAAGAGAGAGTGGACATTTTATGCATAGTTCCGACACTTCCTTTCTCTGGGGTTGATCGGTGGGAAATTTCACTTGTCCTACATATAGATAATAATTATGAGCTGAAGCTGCCCTGAATATTTGAATCTCATGATATTATTCGTCGCACCAAGTCTACCCGGCCCTGTGCTAGTACGGTATCAGAGAGAGAATCGGGAAATGAGTAGCCATCCTTGAAAGAAAAGAGAAGGAAAAAAGGAAAGCAGCGCTAAAAGTTTGTACGGAAAAGGTATTGAATCTAGAATAACACATCGCGTGCATCACATTGGTACGTTCCCTACAGATTTGTTTGAAAAAGAGCTCTCCCATCCGTTCCTAGGAACGAGGCAAGTGCCATAGATTCGCAGAGCATCCGAACAGGATGAAGCAAGAAAGATATTAGAAAATAATAGAAAGTAAAGAAAAAAGAGGAAAGAAAAAAAAGCAATAACACCCAAGGCCATGACAAGTCCTACCACCCCTCCCTATACAAACCAGCAGAAGCTCCCTACGACGTAGAATAACAGTGATAAGGAATAATTAAGTCGGAACGGGCGGTGGTGGTCTCGCGGAATATTGTTCACCAAACCTCCTCTCCGATTGTCCGACTCCAGGAGCCGCGGGTGAGGGGGGATTCCCCGACTCTCCAGGCATGCTGGCCGATTTTTCAATCACCACGAACCCACCCTCGGGACTGCCACCGTTGGCAACCGGTGGGACAGGAGCAGGCCTGTTTGGTGGAGCAGCCGCAGCCTGCGAGCATTCGGGTTGGCCGTAGTTTGTCATCGGTTGCCGAGCGCGGTGAGTGCTGAGGGCTGATGGATCGGGAAGTTTTTCGCCGGGGAGCTGCTGGGAGAAGCGTTTCTTCTTCTCCTCTAAGAGGGCATCGGCGCGGCGAATCCGCGCTTCCAATTCTTCCAGTTCCTTGGAGTGGAAGGTTACCGAGAGCTTTCTGTTTTGTGCGGAGCGAGGTTAGAACCTTGTGATATGCAGGGGGTGATAATTGGTTGATTGGATGGGGAGGGGTACTTTTGCTCGACCGTAGAGGACAACTGGTCCAATGTGTCATCAATCAGGAACGCGTCATTCAGCTGCGCCGAGAAGGACCGCGCGATAGTCCTATAACATTACTCGTTAGAATTCAATGCTCGCTTTTTCTCTCTCCCTTCCAATGGAATGGTATACATACGATATCGGCCTTTCTTTGGAAAACTGGGTGGGATCTTCGTTGTTCGACATATTGGATTATTGGATGTTCTGGGATTGCTCTGGAATGGAAATTATTGAATCGTGCGTTAGGGGGAAGACTATGCACGTCTTATACAAGACGTTACCCCAATAAACAGATAGGAGGAAGCGAGCTGAAAACGTCAGAATGTTGTCCCACACCCCGCTCTCGTTGCTGTCAACGGTACCGGCCGGCTGCTTGCGGTAAAAAAGGCTCAGAGCTATGTTGCGTAGAGCGAGAGAAAAGAGAATGAAGGCGTGAAATGGGAAAGGGGATAAGAATTGCCCTCTGGGAACGAGTGGAGGATGGATGAAATAAATAGGTGGAAGCGGGCAATAAGGAGTAACCTACCAAGTTGTCACGCTCGCAACTGACTCTTTGAGGTGAGTCTTTCTGTTCGGTCAGGAGGAGATTGACCTTGGACTTTTCTCTCGGTTTTTTTTTTTCCTTCTTCTCCTCTTCGGCCTTAGAAATGGGGTAGAATTTTTTCTCGGAGGGGGTATGGAGAGGGGAGGGGAAGAAAGAGGAAAAATAGGAAAAGGGTCCTGGGGAAAAGGGGTTCCTAGTAAAGTAACTATGAGTGCTAGACTTTTCAATGCTCCCAGAGTAACTACAAGTACGATTCGACCAATGTGGTAGAGCACCAAGCTATGGTTCAGCCATAGCCAGTAGGGAGCAGTTACAAGTGCACCTATGAATCAGAGAAGAGGCAGCCGTGATCCAGACAATACGATAACCTACTGTCGCTCGTGTGTCATTCGTTACCAGTAATTAAAGTTGTCTGAGCTCCCGACGGTTTACTTATCCCAGGGCATATGGCAAAGTGCAGGTATAGCTGGCCATGGCTAGCCCCTGGCGTCCCTATTGTGGGAAGAAAATTGTTCAAATGGGAACGTAAGGTAGCAAAACTTGGCTTGGCTAAGTTACTGGTACAGTACAGTACCTTGTGCTCGAGTATGTCAAGAAATGTAGTGGGCGTGCCGTCCGTGTGGTTTGTGCTCGGATGCAGATCTCCACGAGTAATTTGGTGCGCAATCGACCATGATCCCAACCGGGTTTGGTCGTTTCTCTAGGACTATCGGACAAACCAGCTGCCGGTATGATACTGGGATCGTGCAGTACGATGCTCGTGCTATTATCCCCCCATTATCATCGCCAGAACCAGTATCCATGACAAGGGGCCTTGCCAAGCGATATAGGTTCTGTTTCGTTACCAAACTCTAAGCTCACTGGACGCGCGGAAGTGAAGAGACGATAATGAATGGAGAGACAGCGGTGAGAGAATAACACTGGTTTTGGCGAGCTAGCTAAACTTGAGAATAAAAAGTATGTTCGTACCGTATCGATATATGATTCTGGCGATTTGCCCGACCGAGTGATCCACCTCGGCCGGCCGACTGGTTGCGGCCAGATACGATAGAGATCTGACCCGTTGCCAAGAAGTGAACCTTTGATGGCGACCACGGGTGAGGAACGGTGAACCTGTGATATGAAGGATGCAATGAGAATGGGAGACGGGGGTGACGGTAGTCATATGTACGAAGCCGTAGCTTGTGGTGATCATAATGATGATGTAAGAGGTGCGATGAGAATGGACGGCGGGGGTGATAGTAGTCATATGGAGTCGAGTACAAAACTGTGGTTCGTGGTGATCATATGGCGGTCTATAATAAGTATCATACAGGGGTGTTTTAGACTATGGGTCTAGAGCAGATACAGCAGTGACGAGAGCATATGTCTCGCATGTGAGTGTCGGTTGCTCATGAACTTCTGGCTAGTCAGCTGACGGACAGGAGCAGAACACATTGCAGATCGAGTGAGCATCTATGTAACGGCGCAAGAGGTCATCCGTGGTCGTGCTGGAAAATGGAGACCGCTATTGCTCTCCTAGACTTACATACTCGAGTATAAGAATACCCGTCCGCACGGCTAAACCGAGGGCTAATGGTGGAATTGGGCGTCGTACAGGTGGCTGTTCGCTATGATACTCACTTGAGTGGCGGAGCGGTTGCCTCGGGTCCCGAGGGTCGACGCTTCTCGTCGCGCTTGGTCAAGATTACTAACGCATAACAATGACGCGTTTGGGGAAAGGGTTTAAGATTGAACTTTATGCGTTAACCTGAACTTGAGGTGAGTTGAAGGTCTGGGTAGTCTACCGAGATACTACTAATGTATTGGCATGAATATTGTCAATATAGTTTAAGATTGGGGAATACTTCTTTGGGAATGAGAATTTGTTGGGTGGTTCCCTTCTCTACCCATATCGCACAGGGAGTTGAGATATATGGGGTTTTTGTACTAGTACAGCAACGCCATCAATCCTGCGTGTAACCAAATGAAAAGGAGAGAGGAGTTGCCTAAGGCTCGTATGACCGGAGAGGGAAGTCGAGTCGTTGCTTGACGTTGATTGTTAGTATTTACAGTGGCCTGATGCGCACTGTGGCTCTTTGTCAATATACGACCGGAAGCTTTATGGAAGATATTGGGGGCTGTTGGTTTGTTTGGTGGCCTGGCTTCAATGGTATTTGTGCCGTGTATTAATGCTCGTTTTCGTTCGAGTTGCGATTTATTATATCGGTGTTGGTCCATCTTACTCGCCTTTGGTCAAAATAATAGCTCGGGGAGGCGGAAAGCATTGTAATCCCCGTCTCACCCATAGCCTCCCATACAGATCTTGTAGGCTTAACATGAATCTAATGGGGGGTCTCCATTTCCTCCCTATATCCTCACTTGAGAGGTTGTAACCCTAACCCTCGAGTATGTGGACATCCTTATGCGGGCTTGAAACCTCAGTGCCTGTAGCAGAGGCAGTGTATTGCACCGCCGTACCGGTATTTTGTTTCTGACGTTCCTGCTTCGGAAGAGTGATAGGAAATGGCGGGGCGCCGTATGTGTCAGGAGATTAGACCGTTTAAGGATGTGCGGGCACGTATGGTGAGATGATTAAGTGCGATGTACGGTAGCAGTGCTTGATTATTGCCAAAATTAATGTGATGCATCCGATGCATTTCCCCTCGTTTCGAAGCCCTTCCTCCTACTCGCGCCGGCATTTGTTTCCTTGCACTTTCTTTCTCGCACTGCAGTATCAAACACTCATTGCTGGGCCCAAGACCAGCCGTATCGGATCATCTTCTGGCTCTGGCAGGTAAAGGCATTGATTTGACTTTCCCGCATACGGTATGGTACAGTAACCGACTCGCGAAATTTGGCGAAAGGCTCGAATTAAGCTTTTAAACTCATGCCGACTATGCGGCTTGGCTTGATGAACTCTTTTCATGCTAGATTCGTGTCGTGCCTACCATCGTTTCAACTTTAGACGAGTTAAGGAAGATGCCTCGGTGATCGATGTGCTTCTGACTGGAGGTGGGCTACTACGACATCTCGTTGTGGGGCTCCTCCTTCAATGATGATGCGGTGCCGGTGGCCCAGTTTGTTCCCATCTCTTCTTAAAAATGGGTCCTCTTTCATTCATTGGTTTCATACCAAATCACGACAAGGCTAGAGTTATTTATTGCATTGGCGTTCCATTCTCCTGACGCGGATGACGGGGGAAAGTGAGGGAGGGCCGTGAGGCCACCGCCAACACAGCGGTGCCCCGGGTCTCTGGATGAAACGTACTTATCGATAGCGATCCTTGGCTCTCGACTTTGCAGCCAGTTGACGCCGTGAGTTGAAGCGCCTAAGGGAGTATTTTCAGCAGTTAACAACCAGGAATAGTTGTCACACCTAGCGAGTTAGGGGAGTTGGTTTTCTCCTAATTGGGGAAGAATGAGAAATAGGAACAATCACTGGGGTCGACCTTCGGCCCTAGCAGTTTCGAAACCTTTGCATGTGGCTAGACAGTCCAGACGGTGTTCGTACTGCGTACCGGTACCGGTAGTCTACCGGGTACCAGAAATACAGACGCTTGTTAGGGAATGGTATCGGTGGCGGCTCGGAAAAACAATGGTGCAACAATAAAGTAAGGTTTCGAAACAGATGTCTGATTCGCTAATCTACTAGCCATACTTATTTCGGGGGTTGTACAGGTGGCGGCCAAAGCAATCTGTCGGATAATAACTCGGAACCATTCATCGTCAAAATATGAGAATCTAACAGGGCTGGCCTTCCTTAAGCAGGTATATCTGACCTCTGTATGGATCCACCCTTTTTTTTCATTTCTTTTTTTAATTCCTTCACCTTCCAAGGCGCAGCAAGCTACCTTCCTTGATGTCCATAAATCCATGATATCCTTCCCGTCAGGGCCCTCCTTTCCTTTCCGTTTTGTTTTTCTTTGTTTTTTCTTATATATCTACCGTGGCTGGCATTTTTTCCCGCCTTACTTTCGCTTTCGGTCGTTCTACTTGTAGAGAGCGCTGTTCACGTTCGTTAATTTTCCCTTTCTCATTTTTATTCCTTGTTCAACGTTGAAATTAGGGAGGGGCGATTTCCTCTGGCAGGACTTGGATCTGGAATTCATTCGCTCTTTTCATTTTTCATTTTTTTTCCTTTTCATCTTTATTTTCAATTCTCATCTTGGTATTTGTTACGAATAGGATGACGGGTATTGCGCCATCCGTGGGGTGGGATTCAATGGATGAAATGTACGGAACACGCTTTTGCAGATTTGGTTCTTCTTCCTTTGAGGTTAACTGAGCGGGTATAGTGATCTAGATTACGTGACATGGAGTCTACCGAGGAGCGAGCAAGGCGAACGTCGGGGAAAGGCAACAAAAGTCAAGATTGTACCGGAAGAATTGTTTACTCCGGGTGCGGTTTTTGTAAAGCCAGTGGGCGGTTCGGAGGGAGCGTGGGGTAGGTTGGCCAAGTCAAAGGGAAGGATGCGGAAAGGCTTCTAGCTTGCTAACAACGATGATAGCGAAGAAACGTTGTGCAAACTTCCGAAGTGAGTTAGCTCAGTGGATAACAATTTATCTTGAGCGACAAGCGCTGATCCTTAGATTAAGGCACAATCTCGACTAGATGTGTGCGGGATATGAAAAGGGAATACTCTTGGAAGATCTACAATGCCTGTTGTAATCCCGAGACCGGAGCCGATGCTCACTATGTTCGGATTAAATTCGTGGATGAAGGTATCTATCCACTCTATCCTGGTCCAACAAGCCAACTCTATGGTCTAACAATGAGTAGCGAGGGATTGTTACTTCGCATTATACGTTACTGCCCTCAATGGTGTTGCGGCAAAGCGTTTTCTCCAAGGTCCCAAGGAAGACCATGCCAGACCTTTTGGTATAGGTTTTGACAGTGGTATTGCATCAAAGGAGCGTCTATATCTCATTTCGAACTGCTCGTTAGCCCCCTTACTCGTATGAAGTATGGAAGAAAAAGCTAAGACAGCGTAGAAAGCAAACCCCATACCTCCGCCGGGTATCCGTAAAATTCGAGGTTAAGCAGGAGGGCTCATGGAAGCGCTCAGACGAAGACGTTGACCGAATCGGCTTCGCGACATATAAATCAGCACCAAAGTCGGCTATCTGGGAATCCAGCTCTCCCGAGACAATCGCCTTTAAAGATGATCCCTTTTTGAGGTTCGCTAGGGTAACATTGCGGTTCGGAAAACGGAACGAAAGGACTATCCTGGACATGGGTATTATTCATCGCCCCCGAATCCCTTTCCCATTACTCACATTCAACAGGGAAGAGCTTCAGTCCCGTATTTTCATCCGAGAAACAGAGTGCATCTATAACACTGTCGGGTGTGCGAGTGAGAACCTGTGATGACAATCAATCAACAAAGCCGATTCAGGCAGAAGTGCGATTAATATTTATGGACAAGGAAAAGAGCCGGAGTAGCTTCCTGCGATCGCAGACTAGGAGCGCAGCGGTAGGTGAGGCAGAGAAGGCGCTGTTATTATTCAAGAAATCGGTAGAGTTGTCGGGGGATAATTCGTTGGCATTGCAGGATAGTCTTGAAGATGACGCAATATTTGAAATGAATATTGCAGATGTTGTGAGCAAGGAATTTTCGGTACGGCTGAAGGGGGATATCACATCTGAAAGGAAGAATATCAAAGGAGTGTTTAAGGGGTCCAAGTTATTATTAGTGCCTTGTTTCGAGTCCAATGGGGTGCATTTGGTTCTGCAGAGTGTGGATGGGGAGTATGTTTTGCGTCAATACGGTGGGGTACCCCCCCTGGAATGATTGGCCTATCCTAACGTTCGCATAGTTCCAAGCCCCATCCAATTCATAAGTTCGATCACAGAAAGCTCCTTTGCCGGCCCAAGCATTAGTATGTTGCGGAGGACAGGGGAGAACATAGAACGAGAAGGAAGCGGCAAGATAACCTATATGTTTGAGAACGGGGAGACCGGTAAGCCCAGCGATACCTCATGGTTCTTCCGTTCAACCGGCTAACATTTCCCCAAGATGCAGCTAATGTTGTGGAGAATGTGGTCTCCATACTGGAGAAACTCCACACCTACCAAACAACTCCACCTACTACCGCCCGTTCCGCCCGTTCCGCCCAGTCTTCCCCACGCTTTCCACAGATACAAAGCCCTCAACTACTAACCCCTCCGCAATCACCACCGCGGAAGTTATCCACCTTTCAGCGCCACCGAAGTAAGGTCTTGGAATGGGCTAGCCCTCAGCCAGTCCGTACCCCCCCTGAGGACCTATCTGCAATCGATGAGGCGTCATCGGGAGAATACTTGATGGCTCCAGCACCTGGTCCGCGAGCGGCTCCTTCGCACTCGTCTGCTCGTGGTGGGGATATCTCAGCCGATCCTCAACACCACCTTCTGCGAGCTTCTACTCCCCGCTCAGCAGCATATACAGAGTCGATATACAGCGCTCGCTCAGCAACCCTCAAACGCACGCTGCAAAGCATGGAAGAGTCAGGAGCGCGGACGCCGTTGCCGGCGATGGGGAGGATGTTTTGAGTAATTCGTCTATAACTCGGTTAGGGGGGTATGTTATCAAGTTGCTTCATGTATATTATCGATTTTGGGCTGCTGCCTACACCACTGGCGTGGTTCGCATTTCTTAGTAGTTTCTCTATATGTCCTGGTCTGGTGCGGGATGGGTGGGTGTGCTTGCTTTTTTTAATTTTATTCTCAACTGGGCAAAGGTGCAGGCTGGGCTTGTTGTATCATAGATTATTATTAAATGGAAACGGCGGGGCTGTTTGTGGCCGGCCGCATTTTATTTCGTGAATCACAGGTTCGGGTTTGTCTGATTTAAGGATTTCCTGGAAAAAGCCTAAACGGGACTCCAGAAAAGCTGTTACGAGCGTTCGACGGATCTATGCACCGGACTCGATTATATTTATTTGCTTATAACCTCTTTTGTGTATTCCTCTCCCAAGATGGCACAGTAACGTAAAGATCTGATGAAACGAAACAAATGGGCCACTGTAACTTCTGATACCGGTACGATAGAAAAAACTCAAATATAAACATGACGACCCGGGACAAAGGGTGTATGTCCCGAACAGTACAGTACTGGTATACCTAATTAAGAATTCTTTGCTGGATGACATCAATGTTACAAGTGTGGCGCGTCCTGGCCACGTTGTGGTTTTGTGTACGAGCACTTAAGAGCACTATCCCGCCCAATTATGAGATTACAAGACAGTTCATAGAGAGCAATTGACTCTACTATTCTCATACAATATCTACAGAACGACCGGTAATGACTTCGATATTTATCCAACCCGCTCGCCGACTGGCCTTGCGCTCTGGTACCCGTGCCTTTAGCTTGTCAAGGACTAGTCTACTAGTACGCATCTTCTTCATAGCATGCAATCCAAGCACTAACATCTTGCTTAGAAGCCGTCAGCCTCTCTGCGCGGCTTTTCGACTGAGGACTATAACGCCAAGCCCAAATCTGATCTCGAGATTTCAAAGGATATCTTGCAGATGCAAATGGTCTGTGCTGCAATTCTGTTAGAGATGGGCGTTTGAGCTGATATTTCTTTAGAATCGTGGTATCCTTCAATTACAAGTGAAGGAGATTCGTAGGAGCATATTTAGGGCAAAGGTGGACAGATTCAGGGCGAGATTGAAGAGGTTAACGGAGATGTTGTGGCGTCACGAGGGATGGGTGTGGATCGCCGGAATACTGGGTTGCTTTTCGTTCATGGTATACATGGGGGAGCGGGAGAACCGGCGGATGAAGAATTTGCTTGGTGAAGGAGTAAGTGCAAGATAATTTACCAATGTGAAAAGATTGACAACTTCTTGATATCGTATTGGTAAAGTTCTTCGGCCTTGTTTTCTCTACCGCTTCCTCGGCATGGGGCATTTGTGGAAGTGATATTTAGCCAGTGTCTGGATAGTTTGTACAACGGATTGGTTATTTGTTTTTCTTTTTCTTTTTCGTCGCTTGCTCCTGATGTTGGTGATTGACCCGATAGGTGGCTGCTTGAATAGCGGGCAGAGGGACCAATTCCGTGACTTCTTAACTTGATTTTTTATCCTTCTTGCGGTTTGTTACTTAGAATTGGGTGTATTGCCGTACCGGTGGGCGGAATCTAATAGATGAAAGATGTTGGAATAAGCTCGGATAAGTACTTGAAGAACAGTGGTATTTTTTGTATAATAGCTTCATCTTGAACGACATTGGAAGACGAGGCCACGAGCTCCTCAGGCACTATTCCGACACGGATGGCTAAACTTAAATGGGGGCTTTAAGAAGATTTATTTCCGAGCAGAAGGCATATCTGCAAATTGGACTCTGAGATTCCTGCCTGGGTTATTCATTCTATTTGTTTGACCAGATTGTTGAGAAGAGATAGGCAGAGGCGAAATCACGAAACATCACTCATCCCGTCACCCGCCGTCCCTGTTGGAAGTGTCCACACCAGCAGCCAGTAGTACACGTATGCACTTGTGGGAAATGCAAGCGTTGAAAGTCTTTCTCCTATAAAATTTGCTTCCTTCTTGTTTCCCTTTCCTTTCCTTCCCTTCCTTCCTTTCCTTTCCTTTACTTTCCTTTATTTTTTCAAGCTCACTTACAACTCCTTAACTAGTGTTTGCCACGGGCCAAGAAGTTTGAGCCACACAAGCCGACTTATTCCCCGAGCCTAGCCAGATCGAGCCTGCATAAACTCGGACTCGAGCCAGACTCGAGCCAAGCTCGATCTCTCCGCGATATATTTTTTTCCTCAACCTTCCATCTCAAATCTAGCAGAGGAGCAGGAGGAGGCGGGAGGAGATAGGAAGAGGCTAGAGAAGGTAGGGGGGATGGGTATTACAGCTATCGGTAGAAAATATCGGAAAATGTGGAATTTCAAAGTCAGAAACACGGTCCTCAATTGACACGAGCACACCCAAAGCACCGATCAAAACCTCCGAAGCCCGATCCCCGTTTTCCAACTTTTTTCTACCGGTAGCTGTACAATAAGAAAAATCGCAGTGGATACTCGGAAGCAGGGAAAAGTAACTTTAATATCGGAAGAGGCTTTCCTGCAGCTGGTCTCGCTTTAGTTCTGAAAGGCTGGCTGGGTTTACTAGAGGTTGAGGATTGGGAAATTAACTTAGACGCAAGTTGAGGAGGTGGATAGACTCTTCCGTGATCATGCAACACATGTTTGATCTTGATTTTTCCATGTTTAATATTTGAACATTATATTCTCCACTCTGGTCTACCATATGACTCTTCCCCAGTCTTCATGTTGAAGCGTCCTCCCATATCCGGTATCGTTGACCGCAGGTGGCACGCTAGCCAAGAGCATAGCGGTGATGCGGTGGTGAGTGAGGCCACACGAAGCGGAGAAACTGTGACTGCCTCTTTGTTGTGTAAATAGTCGGGTTCACCACCCACCTTTCTCTTAATCAACTATCAGTCGTTCCAACACTTCACACAAGTTCACAGCGAGTGATATTCCGTGTCTACTAACAAATTCAGGCTCGAGTCAACTAGAGCCTTTTTTCACAAGCCGCTCGATTCCATTGGCTCATCAGCTGAGCTAGCTCGAGCCGACTCATGGTACACAGGAAACAACCAAAACGGGACTCCGGAAAAGCTCAGTTAAGAGTGTTGTATTTTTCGGGACCTACAGTCACACCCTGTTGTTCCGGATCGTGTACCTATTTTGTTTATATTTGTGATTTCTTCTATCATATCATACTGGTACTGGGCGTTTGAGGGAAGTAAGGGCCAGCTGCCCATTTGTTTTCTTTTCGTCGGATCGTTGGGTCTGGGATTGGCGCTGGTTTTTATTTTTATTTTTTTAAACATTACGTACACAAAAGAGGTTATAAGGAGATAAGTATACTTGAGTACGAATAGTGCTCCGGTGCATAAATCCATCGAACGCTGGTATACCTAATTAAGAATTCTTTGCTAAGTGACATCAATGTTACAAGTGCGGCGCGTCCTGGCCACGTTGTGGTATTGTGTATGAGCACTTAAGAGCACTATCCCGCCCAATTATGAGATTACAAGACAGTTCATAGAGAGCAATTGACTACTATTCTCATACAATATCTACAGAACGACCGGTAATGACTTCGATATTTATCCAACCCGCTCGCCGACCGGCCTTGCGCTCTGGTACCCGTGCCTTTAGCTTGTCAAGGACTAGTCTACTAGTACGCATCTTCTTCATAGCATGCAATCCAAGCACTAACATCTTGCTTAGAAGCCGTCAGCCTCTCTGCGCGGCTTTTCGACTGAGGACTATAACGCCAAGCCCAAATCTGATCTCGAGATTTCAAAGGATATCTTGCAGATGCAAATGGTCTGTGCTGCAATTTTGTCAGAGATGGGCGTTTGAGCTGATATTTCTTTAGGATTGTGGCTTCCTTCAATTACAAGTGAAGGAGATTCGCAGGAGCATATTCAGGGCGAGAATGGACAGATTCAGGGCGAGAAGGGAGAGGATTTGGGAGATAGTATTTCATCACCCGGGATGTTGTTTTGGAACTCTCTATGGCATCATATTCGGGGGTTGGATTTGGATGGAAGAGAAAGCGAAAAACCGGAGGAATCAGGTAGGGAATCAAGGGTAGGAGTAAGTGCAAGATAATTTTACCAATGTGAAAAGATTGACCACCTGCTGATATCGTATTAGCATAGTTATTCGGCCTTGTATTCTCTACCCCCCTTCTCCACGTTGGGCATTTTTTGAAGTGACATTGCGCTAGTGTGGGGATAGTTTGTGCAACGGATTGGTTATTTGTTTTTTCGGTCTTCTTTTTCATCTCTTTTGAAGTTGATTTTCGATCCGTCCTGCGGTTTTTTAGTAATAGAATGTGTGCATCACGCTACCGGTGGGCGGAATTGAATAGATGAAAGGTGTCAGAATAAGCTCGGATAAGTGCTTGAAGAGCAGTGGTATTTTTTGTATAATAGCTTCATCTTGAACGACATTGGAAGACGAGGCCACGAGCTCCTCAAGCACTATTCCGACACGGATGGTTAAACTTAAATGGGGGCTTTAAGAAGATTTATTTCCGAGCAGAAGGCATATCTGCAAATTGGACTCTGAGATTCCTGCCTGGGTTATTCACTACTTGTTTTACTAGATTTTTGAGTAGAGACAGGCAGAGGTGAATTCACGAAACATCACTCATCCTGCCACTCACCGTCGTTGTTGGAAGTGTCCGTACCTGCAGGCAGCAGTACACGTATGCACTGGTGAGAAATTCAAGCGTTGAAAGTCTTTCTCCTATAAAATTTCTTCCTTCTTGTTTCCCTTTCCTTTCCTTTCCTTCCCTCCTTTCCTTTCCTTTACTTTCCTTTATTTTTTCAAGCTCACTTACAACTCCTTAACTAGTGTTTGCCACGGGCCAAGAAGTTTGAGCCACACAAGCCGACTTATTCTCCGAGCCTGGCCAGATCGAGCCTGCATAAACTCGGACTCGAGCCAGACTCGAGCCAAGCTCGATCTTTTTGTGATCTATTTTTTCTTCTTAACCTTTTATCTCATATCTGACAAAGGAGACAGGAGGAGACGGGAGGAGATAGGAAGAGGCTAGAAAAGGCGGGGGGGATGGGTATTACTGTACAATAAGAAAATCTCAGTGGATACTCGGAAGCAGGGAAAAGTAACTTTAGTATCGGAAATTTTTTTCCTGTAGTAGGTCCGGCTTTAGTTCTAAAAGGCTGGCTGGGTTTACTAGAGGTTGAGGATTGGGAAATTGAGTTAGACGCAGAGGAATCGCAGGTTGAGGAGGTGGGTAGACTCTTCCATGATCATGCAACACGTATTTGATTTTGATTTTTCTATGTTTAATATTTGAGCATTATATTCTCTAGTTTGGCCTACCATATTACTCTTCCTGTTGGATATCGCAGGTTTATGGCCGCACTTGATGCGGAATGTGTCTGCAATACAGGGCTGCACTGGTACACGTACGGACTAGTCAATGATGCGCAAGCTATGAAAATTGTTTTCACACCCCTGTCTGTTTCTCTTTGTTTCCTCTCTGCCTTTTCTCTCTGGTCTTCCGTTCTCTTTACACTTCTCTTCTTCCTTAAGTCTTTCCTTCATTCATCACAATACTATCAATTATGATCTTCATCTCCGCATGATACAAACATTGTGTCTCCACCTAACCCATTCCACTCCGCTGCGTAAAACCCTAACGGTAAAATCATTACCTCCGCATCCAATATTTTCAACACTTCCCAAGCCTTCAAAGCGAGTGATATTCTGTGTCTACTAAGAAATTCAAGCTTGAGGCAACTAGAGCCTTTTTTCACAAGCTGCTAGCTCGAGCCTACGGTCTAGCTTGACTTGAGCTGACTTGTGGCACACAATATAGATTGAAAATAAAATCCGTTTTCTTGAACCCATAACATATCGGGCCACCATACTAACCGTCTCAATTTTATGATATATCGCCACTTTAAGAAAAACCCTCAGGGGGGGAGAAAGAGCCGCGAAAAGCTTGAATTTTAATAGAATACATTTGATAGCGGTTTTCCTGATATAAGCCCATGCCCAAGATAACTTGGAAGATTGGGGGGGTTAGGAAACATGGGGAATGAAGAAAAGGAGGGAAGAGTGTTTGGAAAACGGTAACAAGACATAAATCTGCCTAGAAGGGGCTAACTTATAAGCAGAGGGTGGAAGTGGTGCTAATAGCGAGATCTAGCGTCAGACTATTGCGAAAGAGATGCATGTACACTTGGAATAGAGAGGGAATTTATTATTGGGAGATCTCTATTTCAGCCCTACTCCAGGTAGGACATTGTGATTGTCCGAGGCTGGAGGAGGGCTAACTTCTTCATATCCCCAGAGTGGGAAGCGATCGTGAGTGGTGTTTTACCATCGTTGTCTGCCTTGTAGGGATTGGCGCCGCCCTCTATGAGTAGCCTCACCATCTCCTCATCTCCATATGAAGTGGCCCACAAGAGTGGTGTTTTCCCACTGAATGTGGGCTTGTCGGTATCTACCCCGTCGCATTTTAGTAGTAGCCTCACCGCCCCGTGATTCCCGCGATCAACAGCCCACATGAGCGGTGTATACGACTTCGAATCTTCTTGATTGATATCACCCCTTTTAATCTCTATCAACGCAGCCACTAACGCATCAATCCCAAGGTAGGATGCACAGTGTAAACTGGTAAATAGATGGCGAGAAAATGAGAAACTGACAGGCCATGTGTTCTTGGAAAAGAAGGTGAAAGATATATGATTTTGGAATTGGTTTAATAGGTTGAGTGCAAGGGTTTTTGCTCGGTCTGAGAGTTCGATTTTGGCGTGGGCCGTCCAAAATAAAGACGAATATTCGAGGAAGGGCATGTGTCGAAGCTCCCCAATCTCGTTGGCTGAAAGCCTCTTGACCTGGTCATAATTCAGATAAGCCACGCAGGTTTCACTCAGTATTCTGTGGGCACCAGACAGGATCCCAGGCCGTGAAAGGTACTTTTGGAGGGTGTCGTGAATTAGCCGGACCGTTGATGTCTTTTTGTCAACCATGGCAAGCCCTAGGCATAATCCGAGGACTGTATCTCGCAGCCGGATTTTCTCAGGGTCTAGATCCGTCGCTTCCACATCTACTGCCAGAGCATGGCAGAGTTCGTCAATCTGAAGAGGCCGCTCCGCATGAGATACCCACATCAGCGCCTCCATCCCAAGTCTCGACCGGTTACCCTTCTGTTCCTTTATTTGCTGCAGAGTTTGGCCGTACACACTGTCTAGGTCCACGCCAGTCGTAGTCACAGTTTGCAACATTTTCCTCTGCCTCGCTACTCTGGTCTCAGCCAAGATATCGTCGATTTTTAGTGCAATAGGTTGGGACCTTTGTAGAGTGTTAACTCGTGACACATATCTATAATAGGGTAACCCCTACTTACTTTTCTGAAGCCTCGTCCGACTTTCCTCCCAAGATATCGTCGGTTTTTAGCGCAGTGGGTAGCGACCTTTGCAGAGTGTTAAACAGTGACCCAAATTTATAGTAGGGTTACTCCTACTTACTTCTCTGAAGCCAGTTCCGACATTCCTCCCAAGATATCTTCGGGTTTTGGTGCAATGGGTGGAAACCTTTACCGATGATCACGACTGTGACTCGATAAACTGCTCTCCATAGGCGATGTATTAGTGGTAGTTACTAAGGTGCGGTAGCAGGTGAGATTTCTGTGGAGCAGTAGGGGATATCGAGGAGATAAATAAGTGTTTCCTTCCTGCGGGCGGGACCAAACCGGGATTACTTTCTTATAAGGTGTCCGGATACTTTTGAAATGTGCTAGTACTGTACTGTTCGGGATATACAGTCACACCCCATTGTCTCGGATGGTTAGAATCCTATTGGAGGGTACCGCTTGAAGAACAGTAGTATTTTTGGTATAATAGCTCCATCTCGAATTGGGAGATGAGGCCACGGGGTAGTTGTTAGAACCTCGAACTATAAGAAAAAACCCAGGGGACTAATTTCCTTTATCTTCTTTACTTTGGCTAATTTTTTATTTCGATTAGTTTGCTGGCTTTGGAGTCCATCGGATTTGATACGGTTAAAATTTCTGGTTCCACCCCCTGACCGCTGGTACTATAATACAGAGAGTAATAAATGAGACCAAGATCCCACTTCATTCCTATCCTGTTCCCACACATCAATGAAAAAGAATCAGAGCCTGCCATCAGGACATCTGAGATCCCAGATTTCTGGTTTACCTTAGCCCAAGAAGGTATAATGAAATGTGAAATATTGAAGAAGGAACTGTGGTGAAAGTGAGTCTTTATCAGGAGCCAAATTTACCATATCTAGTTTGGCTCTTGGGTATATTGGAGGGTGCCTGCAAGCAAATTGTGTCAATTACAGGCCCCCAACAAGAACTTGTAAAGGAATAGAGAGAGATATGGCAAATGGAAAGCAAAGAATGAAACCCGCTTCCTGTGTCCCCCGGCCCGCTACCCTAACTGTAGAAATCAGTACCAAGGCCCAAGGGTCCGGAAGTCGCTATCATCATCGGAGGCCTCAGTGGGCTCGTCATCAAGTCTGTCAAAGCTGTCGCGAGTGGACAAACTCTTCGGGGGGGGTGTTGTCAGCCACTCGCTTGGCAACCATATCCGAGAATGAATATATATTTGGCGCTCTAAGCTTGATATTTAACAACCTCATTGAGAGGTCCACTCCAATAATATACTCCGATTCAGCAACATTATTCATAATCCAGGCATTTTTCAGACAAGCCTCTGCGCTTGGTCGATCTTCTGGATTTGGGTGCAGGACGTCACGGAGGAAGTTCACACAGAGGGCACTGAAACCTATGTTTTCAACGGCTAGGGGGGTGGATGGTGCGGTGAGTGCGTATTTCCATACATCGACGGGATCTTTGAATAAAGGGTGACCGGCAAACATCCGGTACAAGATACAGCCGAGGGACCAGAGGTCTACCTTGTTGGTCTTGGGCTTTGAGGTGTCATGCACTTCGGGCGCCATGTATCCCTGAGTGCCAGTGGTGGTCTTTAGGTAGGTGGAAGCGTTAGAGGGTGGAATTCGCTTCGAGGTATAGTGCATCAAGGGATAAGCGTGAACCTCATTTTGGGGTATTTTCAAATGAGTATAACCAACCCAATACTTGTGTAAATAATTTAAAAAAACCGCGGAGATATAGAAGAGATTAAGGAGAAT
>Ga0307507_10005684_pt1 | contig 20214 bp, 7 predicted proteins | sample 7_EM_MG_FD_207223 | JGI IMG/M metagenome (GOLD analysis project Ga0307507, IMG submission 207223) | Populus trichocarpa ectomycorrhiza microbial communities from riparian zone in the Pacific Northwest, United States - 7_EM | ecosystem: Host-associated > Plants > Roots > Unclassified | place...
GTAGTAAAAGCGGTAGTAATACTATTTGCTAACGTTGTAACTACCTACCTTTAGAGAGGCGAACTACCTAAATACTTTAAAGTAATAACTATAGTCGTCTTATAAAAGGTATAAAAAAAGACTACTCTATTTTAGAAAGCTACTAACCCTAAAAAGGGTTTTAAAAAAATAGTTATAAAATGTATATAAGAAGCGGCAGAAGTATAAAAGCTACTACTATAGATATAAATAGGCGTAAGAAAGAAAAGATTAACCCTTTTAGCCCTCTTCCTAATTACCTCTAGTATCTAAGTAGTATAGTAAGCTTATCTAGGATATATTATATAAGAGACTTTTATAAATCCTAAGAAATAAAGGCCTACTAAACTAGATAATTAAGTTTATCTAAGCCTTTCTAATAGGGCGTACTATAAAAATTATCCCATGCGCTGTTAAGAAAGGTGCTTCTTTTACCAAGCCAACTAAAGGCTCTAAATTTAATTAAGTCTTGGCAAAATGAAACCGTGGATTAATTAACTAATTGCGACTTAGTATTATAGTAATAAAGCTTGGATTTTATATATAATTTAACTCTATTATAGCTTAATTTGATTAAGGTGTTCCTACTAGCAAGGCCTATGCACGGAGATGTGTATATTGCATAATAGGTTATAAAGACAATTGTTAATGTTTTGGTGTTTGCGCACAGGCCACATTTAAAGGAGTACCTTAACGGCGCATGGGATAATTAAGGGCTATAAAAGCAAATTAATACTAATACCTATAGGTATTATATAGGGATTACCCCTATTTCTAATTCTAATTCTTTTTTTTATATATAAACTATAAAGGTAGAGATTAAAAGTTTCTGGCCCCCCCTATACTATTAATACGCCACTAATAAGCCATAATTTTTTTCTTGGCGTTTTAAATTAGGAAGGAGCTGGTATTAAAGATGGATTTTAGCTCTTTATAACAAGAGTGTAGATATATAGGATATATAGGATTACTGCTTCTACCTACTACCTCACCTACTACCTTATCTAGCACCTTGCCTAGTACCTTACCTAGCACCTTACCCAGCACCTTACTATAGCTCCTGCTACTGTTATGGCTCTTATTTAGGCCTAATAAATATCTTATTAAGTAGCTTAATTAATAGGCAGCGTTATAGATTTTGTTATGGCTCTAGAGGTAGAGCTTATAGTTATTTAGGAGGTAATTTAGGAGGTAGCTCTAGAGGCTCTTAGGGTGGCTTTTAGGGTAGCTCTTAGGGTAGTTCTTAGGGTAGTTCTTAAGATAGTTTATAAGCTTCTTATATTACAAAGATAGCGGTAAGAGCAGCGCTAGCAGCGCTCTTAGCTATAGGTGCCTTCTTTAGAGCATACTGCCATAGCTTTAGCTTTGGCTTTAGCTATAGCTCTTCCTCCTTAATATTAGATATATCCTTCTAATTATACTGCGGAACTTAGTATTCTAGTAGCCCTAGTTAACGTAGCTCATCTAATAAGCCTTTGCAATACTTATTGCCTCCCTTAAGCCTTATTATTTCCTATATATAGTAAGGGATACTCTTAATCTAATACTGGATTCGCTACTACTCTAGCTCCCTCTATACTTTATACTAGGCCTTTTTAGTAGGCTTTTAAGCTATTAGGGCGCCCTTCTTAGTAGTAACTCTCTTAAGGTATAGCCATACTAGCTCTATTATATTTATATTAGGCAAATTACCACACTAAGTAAGGTATTAAACTTCTACAGCGCTTATTAAAGGTTATAATATTTAGCAACGTAAGAGGGAGCCTTATCTTCTTAAATTAGCGTATTTAGAAGACTTTTTAGCAAGCTTAAGTAAATAAAATTAGCTTTAGCGTAAGAATAAACATTACATAGCAATACTAATTAATTTCTTTGCCATTATATCTTATAAGCTTACCATGCCTTTTATCCCATTTCTATATAGGTTTCTTGCCTATAAGGTTTTAAATTCCCGTTCTCCTTATAGCGGTAGTAGGCTCCTATTCTACTCTCGCGATAGGTTTAAGTTTAGCGTTAATTCTAATAAAATTAGCTATTATAGTAACTTGTTATTATATTGTCTTAGGGGTCCAAATATAGTAGGGGCCCTTTTTATAATATAAGAAGCTGCCCTAAAATATAAACTCTAAATAGCCCTTTTACTAAGGTCTTATTGTAGATTCAAGAAAGCATTCTTCTAGCTGCCTTTATACGCGATAGCCTTTAAGGCAATAGCTAAGAACAACTAAAGTCTTATTTCTCTAGATAACGTTTATTTAATCCTCTAACTTCTAATCCTTATAGTAAAGGCAGAACTTAAACCTATCCTTCTTTATCTGCGCTAAAAGGCTAGGCTTATAAGTAGGCTTAGTCTTATAGAAGTTCTGCGACTTAAGGATTTGCTATATAGTTTTGGCGCTAATATTAGTGTTAGGACTAAGTTGCTTAATACTCTTTTTTTTGCCATAGCGGTTATAATAAACCTTCTTAATAACTTCTTAAATCTTAGCAGATATATATTTAGTTGGACGACCTAATTAAGGTGCATCTTTAAGGTATATATTAAGAATTATGCGGCTTTTGGCCTCGTTAAAGCCGCGTTTCCATACTTCTTAGACGGCCAATTTAATACAGAAGACGCTCACTTTAGTAGCGGCTTAAATATTGGCATTTATACTGCTATGAATCTCTATAGTAAGGGCCTAAGCCCTTATACAGATATTATATAAGTTACCTATTATAAATAGTAAGATATAATAAGGATTTAATGTATTTTATAAGCTTATAGAGTAGAGTATTAATAGGAGAGTTATAAATGCTATAACCCCACAGTGCGCGCCAAGCATCGCTTACGCCACTCTAAGCCGCTAAAGGCTAGCGCACGCCACTACAATAAGGGGGGGGGGCTAGGAACTTTTAACCTCTGCCTCTATACTAGAGATATATAATAATAGCTAGGATAATACCTATATAGAATTATAGGGGCCTATAAAAGGACACTATATGCCATAATAGAATGTAAAGTAGTAGTACTACTACTAGACGTATATATAGAAGCAACTGCTATATAGAGGGCATTTACAGTATAAGGCCACCTAGTAGAGAAAGAGATATACTAAATAGTAGAGCGTATATAAGGAGCAAGGGCCCTATAAAGAGGCATTACGCCTAAGCTTATAAGTTAAAAAGCCCTCTATTTATAAGTGGTAGAGAGAGAATAGGTAATATAAGAGCTACTATAACACTTAGCGCCACGCTAGTAGAGCACTATAATAATAACAGAGGATAGGGGGCCACTAGTATAAGTGGAGATCTACTATACATATCACAAAATAGGTAGATATTAAGTAGAAATAATGCTAAAAGAAGGCGGTAAAAGTGTAGAGAGGAATTATATGGAGCACCCTATAAATAATATTAACTTTCTCCCTATATAAAGGACAGATAAAGGCAGAATTTATAGCCGCCTTTTTATTATAGATAGAGATCTTAGAACTAAACGTATATCTAGTAAGCATCTATATCCTAAATACTATACTATACTATACATATAAATAGCCTATATAGTTAGTACGCTATATAATACTCTTCTATAACTACTATATAGTAAAAGACTAGCTATTTACTAGGGTGGGTATAAATAATATTACCTAAATACTATTTATAAGTAGGGGCCCATATAAAATAGTATAATAGTTTATAGGTTAAGAAGTCCTTTAGTAGTTTTAAATAGCGTGTAAGATCTAATAGGAGGATATAGGGGGATACGCCCCTTTTTAGCCCCTTAGGGACTAAACAACCCTATTAAGCTAAAGGCGGCTTATAGGCGACTTACTAGACCCTTCTACTACCCCCTAGACCTTCTAAAATATCTTAGAAGTGTAGTATAAAAGGTAAATATGTTATAAAGGTAAATAGGCTAGGCGTAGGCAGAGCGCATAAGACTAGCTAAAAGGAAACACCTAGGTTTTTCCCTTATTAGGGATTTTTCCTATAAATAGAAGGTAGAAGCCTATATAGACCTAGTAAAGGGACTAAATTGGGTAATAAATATAATAAATAAATAATAATAATGGCTAGGATATAATAGTCCTAGAATTTGTAGATAATATAAATATAATTATATAGGGAAATATAATAGTAGAAAACTATACTAGGCTAAACTAGGTATATAATAGGTACATTATATAGGCAAAACAATATAGCGCTAAATTTGTATTAGATAATTACTAGCTTATCTACTTTATAAGGAAAAAAGGGGTAAGTAGTAACCTAGCCTTAATAGTGAATATCTAGAGCTGCGAAGTAAAACTAGAAGCTACCCTTAAGGTCCTAAGGGTTTAGATAAACTCTAGGTTAAACTAAAATAAATATATTATTATTATTATTTATTGCTTAACGTCTGATTTGGATCCCTATTAGGCCCACACGGACTACTCCTTATTTACATATAGGGAGAAAACTCTATTTAAGAAAACCCTGTAATCCATTTCCCTGCCTTTTAGGACTTGCCTGCTTAGCGCCTACAAGTTATTAGTAGTACTCTTCTACCTTACTTTTTAACCTCCTTAGGAACCACTGCTGCCGTAATAAGCCTATGGACGCGCTAGTATTACAAACTTTACTCTACTACTGTAGAGTTATTAGGGGGCGCCTATAACTCGCCTCTTTGCCCTCTGTTACTATTTCCTTTGCAACCTAGAACTGGTCTAATATATTTTAGCTAATAAGCTATTAGGTAACCGCTTTAAGGCCTTTTTGTATTAAGAGCAGTATAGTATAGTTCTTTATGCCAGCTACTAAGAGCATTGCTTCTTAGTTGGTGCGTAGGGGGCATAACAGTATTATATGTTTTAGTGTCTGTTTTAGCCAGCTATATTTACATCTTAGGCTACCTACTAGGACACTTACCTAGTAGAGCTAATCTTTTAGTCCTATTATTCCTGTTCTTAAGAGTGTTGCTATTATATTTTCTGCCTTTATTAGGCCTTTTTAGAGCCCTTAAGTGTTTACCCCCTATAGCGTTAACTATGCTACGGCTTAGGTTCCTCTTGCCTAAGTTAGCCTCTGTACCTTTAACTCCTGTATGCCTCTTCAGTATTAGTTCAACTAGTATTATATTACGGTAGATGGTTTCCTAGCATTCCTTTATACTCTACTTTAGCTCCTTTCTCTCTCTTACTATTGTCTTTACTGGCCTCTTATACATCTCCCTTCCTCCTCTATATAGGCCTAGGCCTTAAAGCAGCACTATTCTTCTTCTGCTTTTTTTTACCTATTTCTCTAATATATCTTCCCTACTTTAGGGTTGTTAGTTTATTCTCCTATAGGGCACCCTTAGGTCCCTCCATAGTTTATTTAGGCATATCTTAATATACTTTATAACATTAGAGTTATATTTATTTTATGCCCTTTATATTATAGCGGCTTTAATATATAGTTATAGGGGGGGGATATTGGCTTCCTTCTCTAGCAGTGCTGTGGCCGTTTACTTGTACCCACCTATTATACTCTAGAGGTAGACTATTTAGACCTTTTAGAGTGGTTTAAGGAGCAATTTAGGGGGGCCTTTCTTAGTTTCTCTAATGGTCCAAATACTGGATCTATCTATCTATCGCAGCCATGTAAGGGGATATTAATTTCAACTGTATAATTGGGAGACGTAGGGCTATAAGGTCACTCTAGGGCTAGTTCTTAGCGGTTTTGCTAGTACCTAGCACTTAAATCTGCTAAGGATTTGCCCTAAAGTAACTAGATATCCCTAACCGCAAGCCTATAGCTGCAAAACTATCTAACTGTAGTAGTCACACTAAGGCGGGTTCTTAGCGGTTTTGCTAGTTCCTAGCACCTACTAAAGAATTGCCTTAAAGCGCTATCTATATATAATGCATACTAAGTATAAGGGATGGTGGGTGGGAAAAGCAAATTAGCTATATAGTGACTGCGTTTGATATTCGCGAATATTATAGGAGGTCTTAGCATTGTGCGTTACTAAGATGGACACTGCCAAGCAATATATAGACGCTAGTATCTATCTATCGCAGCCATATAAGGGGATATTAATTTTAACTATATAATTAGGAGACGCAGGGCTATAAGGTCACTTTAGGGCTAGTTCTTAGCAGTTTTGCTAGTACCTAGCACTTAAATCTACTAAGGATTTACCCTAAAGTAACTAGATATCCCTAAGCGAAGCTCCTATGCCTAATAAGACATTACCGCATTCTACTGTATTCTGCTATATTCTGCCATATTCTGCCATATTCTACTATATTACCATATTCTACTATATTCTGCCATATTATCGTATTCTGCTATATTCTATAGACCCTAACTTATAAGCCAACCAATTAGGATTTTCTATGCCCGGTATAGAAAATCGCTATTAGCTTGCTTACCACTAGCGCCTTAGTGGTAATCTTAATATCTGGCTAGCAATCTTTACGCTAAGAGCAGTATACTATGCTAGAAATAAGAGTTAAGGCAATAGAGGTTAGTGGTCTTAGTCCTAATATATAGGCGAAAGGCTTCTAATAACCACTAACCTAGTTACTAAATTTGCTGGTATAAACACCCTAAATCTTTAGTAAACTAGGCAGCGCCCTAGCGAAAGGAGTAGTTTAAGTAGCTACTTAGGTTAATTCCAGCGGCTACTAGGTAGGAGGAAAGGATCTTGCAAACCCCTAAAGAGGCAAAAGGTTTTCTATTAAGACTAAATAAGGGGGAGTTAAGGGGTTAAGGGTCCCTATTAAACAGCTTTATTATAGCAGCGACTGGGCATAATAGGCCGCCTATTACCACAATAGTAATATTGACGCCCTGGTATTACTTATTAGCTTTACTCTATTTAAGGCGGAATATTATCCCACTAGGTATAAAGGTAATATTATATTAGATAGCCTTTTTTGCTAGGAAAGTCGTTTGGTTCTTAAGTTCCGCCATAGTATATATAATCTCGCCTATCTATAGAAATCTAGCAAATGCAAGGGTGAATGTGGTATTAGTGTTAATATCTAGTAGTAATAGGCCGTGTGTTACTACCTAGGCTAGAATATCCCTAGTAATAGGCTGCTTATCCTTCTTTACTAAGGGTAAGATAGCAGCTACTCTGGTAAGTAATTAGTATACTATAGGATCCTTAAATGCTGTAATTAAGATACTATAATCCACATAATATAAGCAAATTATAGAGATATAGGCTTATAAGGTTTCGGCCTTAAGCCTGCCTATCTATAGCTAGGAGGTACTAAACGTGTGGTAAGCAATCTATTTGCCTAGTTTACGTGGCTTGGCTAGGTAGAGAGAGACTCCTTTAAGTGTATAGTATAACTCCCAGCTGTTAACTGCTAAGGAATAGTTTCTATAGGTTGCTGGCGTAAGGCTGTACTAGAAAAGGAGTGCGTAAAGGCTAAATAGCGCATTAACAATGTCCTTAAAGTTTATAGGTAGTTATAAGTAGTCTATTAGGTTTATGGCACCTAGTTAAAAACTTATTAGCTTTAGTAGTAGTAAATTAAGGGCCTAATATAGGCAGAACTGATAGATAGCCACGGCCTAGAATTAAGATAGTGTATTAGCTAAGCCATTTAAATTACCTAGGATCCACTTTACGGATAATGTAATATTATAAGCTATAGCAGCTAGCAAGATCTTATAGAGTGATTTGTTTGCTATATTACGGATAACAGTCTTCTTAATACTATAGTAAACCACCATGCTATTAGTGTAAATGGATAGCGCGCTATACTGCCAGTTAATAGACCATAGATTAAATGTATAAGCAATAGTATGCATCTCCTTTAGATTAATACAGTCTACTTATTAGCTGGGCTTAAGTAATATACTAAACGCCTAAGATTAAGGGAGGTTGGTAGTGTACTACTACCAGTTATCCTTATGTTTAAGTTCCTTAAAGAAGTAAAAGCTGCTAAACCTAAACTAGGTAGAGGCGTTAGTAAAAAGATAAATATAGGTATACTTAACGTTATTAAAAAACAATATCCCATTACTTGTAGTAAGTAGGTTAAACTAGACACATAAGTCACTTTACAACTCAGTACTAAATCGCCTAGGTTTATGCTTATTTGCCAAAGTCTTTAGCTAAGTAGTAATAAAGATTTAAAGGAATCTAGAGTAAGATTAACTAAGCCTAATTATATAGGTATACTATATAAGGTAGCCCATAAGCTACTAGGCTTAAAGGAACAATAATAAGCCGTTTTAGAGTGTGGTAGTAACCTCCTTAATAGCATATAATTGTTTCTATAGTGATAATTAAGTTTATATTTATATAGTGTTAATAGTGTATCCTAGAACCTTAATAATAGTTCCTACTATATCTTTGGAGTTATTTTAAGGGATACCTAGGGAGTTAGTAATAGAGATATAGGTCTAGGTAATAGCCGCTAAGTTATTTAGGTAGTGTTCTACCTTATAAGGTAGTTGTAAATAGAGTATCTAGTATAGGCCTTCTGTAAATAGGTTGAATATAAGTGGCACAGTTTAAAGACTAAAGGATAAGTAGTATTTCTGGTAGGTAATACCTTCCTAGGAGAAGCCTATTAATGTTCTTGCCCTATAGGATAGGGGGACCATACAGAACGCGTCTTTAATATCTCTCTTAAGCAGTAAATATCCACGGCCTATAGAAATAATATAGGCCTAAATAGTGGTAATAGTAGTATACACTAGTGCTCTATATTCTTCTAGGATTACGTTATTAGCTAAAAATACTAGTAGGAAGGAGAGATTATAAATCCGGCGGTATCCTTTATCTAATTTTAGCACTAGGCTAAGAGGTAAGACTATAATAGGCTCTATCGCAATTTTAATATGTCCTTTTGTAAGGTCTAATGTTATTTTCTTAAAGATAAGGTTAGCATTATCCTAAGAAGAGTTATAGTTTCTATAAAATCTTAAGGTAAGGATAGATTTAGCTCCTATTTTACAGCTATAGGTTAGGATGCCTACTAAAATGGCTGGTAGATTGCCTGGGTAGTTAAATAAAAGGGAGTGCTACGCTAAGATCCTTAGGGGCAATAAAGAGTGGTAGAGAGCCTTCGCCTTTATAAAGGTAGGGAATAGTAGTAACGTATTAGGCCTAGGTCCTAGGCGTGTACTTAAAGTTAGTATTATAGTTAGGCTAGACCCTACTTTATAAGGTTCGCCTTGCTATTCCTAGGCATAAGATTTAGATAATATAGCGTGATCTTTACTATACTTTAAGCACTTATATAGGCATTTGCAAGGTGTATTATTACAGCCTCTACTATTAAACCTATGGTAGGTATTAGAGGTATAGAAGGTATCTAACCTAGGTCTCTTTAAGGCAGTAAAGCCAATAGTACTAGACATTATGAGGTATAGCACTGTATACTAGGCTGGCATTTGCTAATTAGCGGGTTTTAGTTGGCTATTAGTTATTATAAAGGTATAATAGTTAAGTGCTAGATTAAGTATATAACTTACCTAGATATACTAGGTTAATAAGGTACAAATTATATTTATCTAGAGAAGTATACTAGTAATAAGGTCCAGTGGGCATATATAGAGGGTGCTAGTAATAACTATATAGTTTATAAAACCTTTAAACCAGACACCTTTCTCTATAAATAGCTTTCTATCTGCCTTTACCTTCCTTATAACTAGAGTGCTGTTCTTAATCTATATCTTATTAGCAATCTTAATTTAAGTGGTATAGACTTAAAGACAGGCAAGGTTTACTAGATTGAAAGTGCCCTTAAAAATGTCTAGGTAATCCCTTTTTATAACGCTAGGAAGGCGGAGTTTAAGCAACTTTATACTAGGAGGGAGAGGCTTACTAAGGTTATTAGCTATAGCAGCTATTGCGGTAGCTTATAAGGCCAAAGCGGCCAAGCCTAACTGTAATTGAGCTATTTAAGCCTAGTGGTATTTATGCTAGCGAGCCTCCTCCGCTAGGTGGGCTTTACGCTCTTCCTTATACTTCTAAACCTCCCTTCTATCTATCGCAGCTATATAAGGGGATATTGATTTTAACTGTATAATTGGGAGACGTAGGGCTATAAGGTCACTCTAGGGCTGGTTTTTAATGGTTTTACTAGTACCTAGTACTTAAATCTGCTAAGGATTTGCCCTAAAGTAACCAGATATCCCTAACCGCAAGCCTATAGCTGTAAAACTATCTAACTATAGTAGTCGCACTAAGGTGGGTTCTTAGTGGTTTTGCTAGTTCCTAGTACCTGCTAAAGAATTGCCTTAAAGCGCTATCTATATATAATGCATACTAAGTATAAGGGATAGTGAGTAGGAAAAGCGAATTAGCCACATAGTAACTGTGTTTGATATTCACAAATATTATAGGAGGTCTTAGCATTATACGTTACTAAGATGGACACTGCTAAGCAATATATAGACGCTAGTATCTACCTATCGCAGTTATATAAGGGGATATTAATTTTAACTATATAATTAGGAGATATAGGGCTATAAGGTCACTCTAGGGCTAGTTCTTAGCGGTTTTACTAGTACCTAGCACTTAAATCTGCTAAGGATTTGCCCTAAAGTAACTAGATATCCCTAAGCAAAGCTCCTACACCCAATAAGACATTACTATATTCTGCTGTATTCTGCCATATTCTGCTATATTCTGCCATATTCTACTATATTGCCGCATTCTACTATATTCTGCTATATTATTGCATTCTGTTATATTCTATAGACCCTGACTTATAAGCTAACCAATTAAGATTTTTTATGCCTGGCATAGAAAATTGCTATTAGCTCGCTTACTACTAGCGCCTTAGCGGCAATCTTAATATCTAGCTAGCAATCTTTACACTAAAAGCGGTACACTATGCTAAAAGTAAGAGTTAAGGCGATGGAGGTTAGTGGTCTTAGTCCTAATATATAGGTAAAAGGCTTTTAATAACTACTAACCTAGTTACTAAATTTGCTAATATAAACACCCTAAATCTTTAGCGAACTAGGCAGCGCCCTAGCAGAAGGAGTGGTTTAAATAGCTACTTAGGTTGATTTTAGCGGCTACTAGGTGGGAGGAAAGGATCTTGTAAACCCCTAGAGAGGTAAAGGGTTTTCTATTAAGACTAAATAAGGGGGATTTAAGGGGTTAAGGGTCCCTATTAAACAGCTTTATTATAGCAGCGACTGGGCATAATAGGCCGCCTACCGCCGCAATGGCAATATTAACGCCTTGGTATTGCTTATTGGCTTTACTCTATTTAAGGCAGAATGTCATCCTACTAGGCGTAAAGGTAATATTATATTAGGTAGCCTTTTTTGCTAGAAAAGTTATTTAGTTCTTAAGTTCCGCTATAGTATATATAATCTCGCCTATCTGTAGAAATCTAGTAAATATAAGGGTGAATACGGCATTAGTGTTAACATCTAGTAGCAATAGGCTGTGTGTTACTACCTAGGCTAAAATATCCCTAGTAATGGGCTGCTTATCCTTCTTTACTAAGGGCGAGATAGCGGCTGCTCTAGTAAGTAGTTGGTGTACTATAGGATCTTTAAATGCTGTAATTAAGATACTATAATCTATGTAACGTGAGCGAATTGCGGAGATATAGGCTTGTAAGGTTTTAGCCTTAAGCCTACCCATTTATAGCTAGGAGGTACTAAACGTGTGATAGGCAATCTATTCGCCTAGTTTACGCGGCTTAGCTAGGTAGGGAGAGACTCCTTTAAGTATACAGTATAACTCCCAGCTATTAACTGCTGAGGATTAGTTTTTATGGGTTGCTAGCGTAAGGCTATACTAGAGAAGGAGCGTATAGAGGCTAAATAGCGCGTTAATAATGTCCTTAAAGTTTATAGGTAGTTATAAGTAGTCTATTAGGTTTATAGCACCTAGTTAAAAACTTATTAGCTTTAGTAGTAGTAAATTAAGGGCCTAATATAGGCAGAACTAATAGATAGCCGCGGCCTAGAATTAAGATAGTGTATTAGCTAAGCCATTTAAATTACCTAGGATCTACTTCGCGGATAATGTGATATTATAAGCTATAGCAGCCAGTAAGATCTTACAGAGTAATTTGTTTGCTATACCACAGATAATAATCTTCTTAATACTATGGTAAACTACTATACTATTAGTGTAAATGGATAGCGCGCTATACTGCTAGTTAGTAAACCATAGATTAAATGTATAAGCAATAGTATATATCTTCTTTATATTAATATAGTCTACTTATTAGCTAGGATTAGGCAATATACTAAACGCCTAAGATTAAAGGAGGTTGGTGGTGTACCACTGCTAGTTATCCTTATGTTTAAGTTCCTTAAAGAAGTAAAAGCCACCAAACCTAAACTAGGTAGAGGTGTTAGTAAAGAGATAAATATAGGTATACTTAATATTATTAAAGAATAATACCCTATTACTTATAGTAAGTAGGTTAAGCTAGACACATAAGTTACTTTATAACTTAGTGCTAAATCGCCTAGGTTTATACTTATTTGCTAAAGTCTTTAGCTAAATAGTAATAAAGATCTAGAGGGATCTAGAGTAAGATTAACTAAGCCTAATTATATAGGTATATTATGTAAGGTAGCCCATAAGCTGCTAGGCTTAAAGGAACAACAATAAGCTATTTTAGAGTGTGGTAGTAACCTCCTTAATAGCGCATAATTGTTTTTATAGTAATAATTAAGTTTATATTTATATGGTGTTAATAGTATATCCTAGAACCTTAATAATAGTTCCTACTATATTTTTGGAGTTATTTTAAGGGATACCTAGGGAGTTAGTAATAGAGATATAGGTCTAAGTAACAGTTACTAAGTTGTTTAGGTTAGTAAGGATAAAGATAAAGTTGTCTAGGTAGTGTTCTACCTTATAAAGTGGTTGTAAATAGAGTATTTAGTATAGGCCTTCTGTAAATAGGTTGAATATAAGTGGCGCAGTTTAAAGACTAAAGGATAGGCAGTATTTCTAGTAGGTAACACCTTCCTAGGAGAAGCCTATTAATGTTCTTGCCCTATAGGATAGGGGGACTATATGGAATATATTTTTAATATCTTTCTTAAGCAGCAGATATCTATAGCCTATAAAAATAACATGGGCCTAAATAGCGGTAATAGTAGTATACACTAGTGCTCTATATTTTTCTAGGATTGCGTTATTAACTAAAGATGCTAGTAGGAAGGAGAGATTATAAATCTAGCAGTATCCTCCATCCGATTTTGGCACTAGGCTAAGAGGTAAGACTATAATAGGCTCTATTACGATTCTAATATATCCTTTTATAAGGTCTAATGTTATTTTCTTAGAGATAAGGTTAGTGTTATTTTAAGAGGAGTTATAGTTTCTATAAGATTTTAGGGTAGAGATAGATTTGGCTTCTATCTTATAGCTATAGGTTAAGATGCCTACTAAGATGGCTGGTAGATTGCCTGAGTAGTTAGATAGAAGGGAGTGCTACGCTAAGATCCTTAGGGGCGATAGAGAGTGGTAGAGAGCCTTCGCCTTTATAAAGGTAAGGAATAGTAGTAACGTATTAGGCCTAGGTCTTAGGCGTGTACTTAAAGTTGGTGTTGTAGTTAGGCTAGACCCTACTTTATAAGGTTCGCCTTGCTATTCCTAGGCATAAGATTTAAATAATACAGTGTAATCTTTACCACACTTTAAGCACTTATACGGGTATTTATAAGGTATATTATTACAGCCTCTACTATTAACCCTATAGCAGGTATAGGAGGTATAGGAGGTATTTAACCTAGGTCTCTTTAAGGCAGCAAAGCCGATGGTGCTAGACATTATAAGGTATGGCGCTGTATACTAGGCTGGTATTTGCTAATTAGTGGGTTTTAGTTGGCCATTAGTTATTATAAAGGTATAATAGTTGAGTGCTAGATTAAGTATATAACTTACCTAGATATACTAGGTCAATAAGGTGCGAATTATGTTTATTTAGAGAAGTATACTAATAATAAGGTCCGGTGGGCATATATAGAGGGTGCTAGTAATAACTATATAGTTTGTAAAACCTTTAAACCAGACACCTTTCTCTATAAATAGCTTCCTATCTGCCTTTGCCTTCCTTATAACTAGAGTGCCATTTTTAATCCATGTCTTATTAGTGATTTTAATCTAAGCGGTATGGATTTAAAGATAGGCGAGGTTTACTGGATTAAAGGTACCCTTAAAAATGTCTAGGTAATCCCTTTTTATAAGACTAGGAAGGTGGAGTTTAAGCAACTTTATATTAGGAGAGAGAGGCTTACTAAGGTTATTAGCTATAGTAGCTATTACGGTAGCTTATAAGGCCAAAACGGCTAAGCCTAACTGTAATTAAGCTATTTAAGCCTGGTGGTATTTGTGCTAGCAAGCCTCCTCCACTAGGTGGGCTTTGCGCTCTTCCTTATACTTTTAAATCTCCCTTTTATCTTAGGCTTATTCCCTTTACTCTTTAGCAATTTTACGCTCTTCTATGGCAGCGGCATATATATTAGCTTTAGACAGCATTATAAAACTAATAGAGGAGGGTGTAATGGTTATAGACAATAGTGTAGTTAAGGTAGATTGTCTAGATGGGTTTGCTTATTGGGATTATACATGCGTGCGGATATCCCAGTTGGTTATAAGCGGTAATAGCGTTATAAAATTATTTTTAAATGAATAAATGATGAATATTAATAAGTTTAATAATATTGAAAAGTGAATTAGCTATATAGTAACTGCGTTTGATATTCGCGAATATTATAGGAGGTTTTAGTATTGTGTGTTACTAAGATGGACACTGCCAAGCAATATATAGACACTAGTATTTATCTTAGGCTTGTTCCCTTTGCTCTTTAGCAATTTCACGCTCTTCTATAGCAGCGGCGTGTATATTAGCTTTGGATGGCATTATAGGACTAATAGAGGAGGGTGTAACAGTTATAGATGATGGTGTAGTTAAGGTAGGTTATCTAGATGGGTTTACTTATTGGGATTGTGTACACATATAGATATCCTAGTTAGTTATAAGCGGTAATAGTGTTATAAAATAATTCTTAAATAAATAAATGATAAATATTGATAAGTTTAATAATATTAAAAAGCGAATTAGCTATGTAGTGACTGCGTTTAATATTCGCGAATATTGCAGGAAGTCTTAGCATTGTGTATTACTAAGATAGATACTGCTAAGCAATATATAGACGCTAGTATATATTATAGTTAGCTAGACAACTGCTGTATATAATAGGTATAACCTTTAAAAGTATGGGCCCTATATAGAATTAACAATCCTAGATAATACAATGTACTGTGCTTAGCCCTTATGGGCCGCTTATACTATATGTACACTCTACCAGAGCTTACTGTCTACCCATACTCCTAATACCCTTAGGCCCTAAACTGGTTAACCCCTAAAGCCTTAGATGTGGATTATATGCTAAAGATCTGTAGATTAGTTATGTTTTCTTATAAAGTGGATTAGCTAGTATTTCTCTGGTAAGAATTGGACTCTATATTGTCTTGCCCATTCTATATAGGTGTTATGGGCTTTCTCTAGTGTTCTGTAATTCTCTGCGGCTATTGGCCTGTATATAATTAGGTTTATATTATTAATAAAGCCTATCCCCTAGGTTGCCCCTTCTTTAAAGGAGTTAAGTAGGTTACTTATAAAGAAGAGGAAGAGTATAGGCAAGAGGGGTAATCCTTATAGTATTTCTGTTATGACTGTAATAGGGGGGCTCTAGTATCCGCTAAAGACTAGTAATGTTTCTTTCTAGCCTATAAACCCTTAGATAAATTATATAATCCATTCTAGGAAGCCCTTTGCCCTAAGGATATATAGAAGACGCTTATGGGGCATATTATTGTAGGCGCCACTAATATCTAGGCTAAGCATTAATACTATAAAGTCCCTTTACATTGCCTATGCAGATTTAATGGTGGTAGTGAGTAGCGTAAGTGCTAATAGTGTTAAGCGGTTCTTTCTTGCCCCTATTTAGCTTTATAGTAATAAGGCGTGTTCCTTAGCTATGTCTGCTATATGGTCCGCTATTACCCTTTCTAAGATCTTACTAAGGGTGTTTTTTAAGGCAATAGGGCGGTAGCTTCCTAGGACTAAGTAATCTACTTTACCTTTTTTTTACAGGATAACTGTTATTATAGATTGTCTAAGTTATGGGTAGTAGCCTATAGCAAAGCATGCTCTGGCTATATCTATAAGCTAAGGTGCTATAAGTGGTCTATAGGTCTTTAAGGCCTTATTTAGAATCCCATCTAATCCTGGTGCTATATTATTTAAAAGGCGGCTAATAATTCTAGCCATTTCCTCTGTTATTATGTTGCTGTTAACCTACAGGCAAGTTACTAGTGTTTTACCTATAACATTACTAAGGTTTACTGGAGCCGGTTAGGGGAAAAACCTTTTTATAAAGATCTTTGCCTTCTTATTATTGTTATTAGTAGCCTATAATTCCCCTACTCTTTATAGGGGTAGTAGGTATAGGTCTTCTACTAGGCGCCCTACCTTTTTTTTTACCCATTTTACTATAGCCTAAAGGCCTTTGTTATGGGGGAGGCTTAGGTTAAAAGTATACTCGTTTATAAACCGTCTCCAGTTATTCCTTACTTCTTTTTTTAGGGTATTCTTTAACTGGTTTCTTGTGTCTTTATATTATCTCTTATCTTTAGGGTTATGGCTACTTATATATTTCCTTTTTGCTTATTGTTGGCTAGTAATAAGAACTGTGTATTATATAGACCATATGTGTCGCATATAGGGGCCCAGTTGTAAGACTAGGCAGTGCTCTTTTAGCCCATTTTTAATTACTGCCTAGATCCTTTCTAGTCTACAGTTAATTTCCTTATGGGTGGCTAATAAGCCTTACTTGTTTAGTATTAGGTGGATTTCTTCTAAGTTTTAAAGTTATTATTTAACTATATTAAGGAAATTGTCTGTCTTAAGCTTCCTTATTGCATATCTTTTGCTATTTAGTTATGCTTTAATATCTAGATCTAGCTGTATCTGGATAGGGATATAGTCTAAAGCAAGTGCCTATTCTTCTTTAGGGTTATACCTTTTAAGTCTCTGGTATAGGCCTTTATCCATAAATATAAAGTCAATTATACTTCTGGCGGTGCCTTGTTGCCATATAGTTGCTCCTAGGGGGGTGGCTAGCTTAAGGCCCTAGATGTCTATAGCTCTTAGTAAGTACTCTACCTATTATTTAGCAGTAATATAGATACCCCCCTACCACAGGTGGTGGAGGTTTATATCTCCTAGTAGGATAGACTCTATGCCTTTGGTTTTTAGTAAGCTTATTACTAATATAATATTCTCTATTTGCGGGACCCCTTTAACCCTAGGGTTATACACATTAATAATTTATACCGGTCCTCTATATGTCTGGATTGTTATAACTGCAATATCTAGGTTAACTACCTGCTATAACTATAAGGATAGGCTAATAGCCTTACTAATTATAAAGCACACGCGTATAGCTGCTTTTAGTTTATATAGGAGCTGGAATCCTTAAGGGCAGTATATTAATTATGTGTAGGTATTGTAGTACGGTTCTTATATAGCAAGGATATAGTGTTTTTCTGGGTCTAGACTGTCTAGTAGGGGCCTTATAAAACAGTAGTTTATATTACCGCAGTTATATTATATAATGGATAGGTGGCGGACCCCTAGTAAGGGTCCTTTGTCTCTCCTTTATTCCTTACTTCTTCTATTTCTACTTTCTCTAGGATATTTAGAACTTCTGTCTCTTATGTCTGTACCTTAGTCCTTACTTATTTTATATAGAGCTTTCCGTTCCCATGTCTTGTGTTTCTATTAATGCTTCTATATCTAAATCTATTATTATCTCTGGTTCTTCCCTTGTTTTTACTGGTTAGCTATATACCCTTTATAAGTTGGCTGCAAATGTTATATTTATTACGTTAAGTCTAATTCTTAATTATCCTGGTCTTAAGCTTACTATAGCTGTCTATAAGGGTCTACCTATAGGGCGTCCTCTCCCTTGTGTCCCCTGTAACCCTTATATCCCTATTTAATCTGGTAATGTTATGCAGCATTACTTCTAGCCTGTTAAGGCTTGGGATGGCTGGCCTAGCCCCCTAGTATTAAAGGTAGGAAATGCTAGAAAGGCACCTACATCCTACTGGCTTATTGCCTATTGTTTCTATTTATATAACCTAGCATACAGTTATTCCTACAGCTGTTAAGCCCTTACCTTCTATCTCCTGTATTTAATGCAGTCTTCTCTCTCCTATGCCTTATGTGTACTTTGGTAGTAGTTTACATATTTTATTTAGTCTTAATTTAAGCAGTGTCTTATATTATGGGGGCCTATATAATAGCTGCAGCATACCTATACTGCGCATGTGGATTAGGTATGTCCCTATTATATGTAGCAATAGCATTATTCTAGGCATAGTCTATAGTTATAAAGCCTTATGTTATATATAAGGCCATTTATAATTATTCCTTTTTGGATAAGAAGTTTTTGCATTCTTAGTGTATATATGCTGATGATAAGGGAGCCATATGTTTATCCAGCGTCTCCCTAGCAAGTCTCTAGCGACCCTTATATCCTCTTATTATTTTTATTATATACTTAGTTTACATTTTCCTAACAAAGCTATTAGATTTAGGTAATCTTAAGTCCTAGTATAAGGCGTTCCGTTTATCTTACTATCTTCTATATAATTGCTGTGTTATCTACCTAGCGTCCCTTTTCTACCCTAAGGCTTATAAAAACTGCTAGGACTTTAACTAGGTAATCCTTACGGAGTACTTTTATACTAATACATTCTCCTAGCCTGTCCCCTACCCTTATAGCTTATTCCTTTACCTATTAATCCTTTAGGGTAACTCTAATATCTCTACTCCTAAGGTGTTGGGCTATAATAGCGTTATAGACCTCTTTATAAATCTCTATAAGGACTTCTATTTCTAATTATCCCCTAAACCCCTCTACTTTTTCTATATTTAGTTATATTATAATTATATACCCAGTTATTGTCTTAAGGGGGGTGGGTTCCCTATACTATAAAAGCGTAGCTATAGCGGCCTAGGTACGGTTCGCCAGTAAGGAGGGATTTTATTTATTTTTAATTTTGCTTAGCTGTTAGAGGATTTAATTAAGGGTTTACTAGAGGGGCGCTTAAGGTTTACTAGACTGGCGGAGCCATTCTGCTAGCTGTATTAGATTATTATGGCTAATAGTTACTCCCCCATAATTCTAGATACTAGACGCGTCTAATAGGCTTTATATTTTATTAAATGCCTTCTTAATAAAGGTGTTTCCGCTTTATAGTGTGGTATTCACCCGTCTTTATTATAGAGGGCTATTACTAGGCATGGTTCTGGCGGTCGCGCGCAAGTGCGAACTACCATTGTTTAATATGTGCCTCCCCTGCGATGCATGTATCTTAGGGGGATTCTCTGGGTGATTTTCAGGGTTCTTTTGGTTGGTTTTGGTCTTTTTAGGCCAGGTGCAGCAAGAGCTCCCTTTGTTGCTTATTACGAATATATTATATAAGCGACTTATAGAGAAGTAGTAGTATTTTTAGTAGTATTATAAATTACTACTTTAATATAAGAACCCTCTTTTAAATATATACGCCTACTATATATAGTAGTAGTAAAGCTAATAATGCTATACGGCTCCTAAATCTAGGGCTTAGGACTAGGCAGTAAGGTACTAGTAAAAAGCTTCCTAGTGCTACTAGCTAAGCTATAAAACTAGTACTTATATAGAACTATAGGGGCCTATAAAAGAATACTACGCGCCATACTAGAACGTAAAGTAGTAGTTCTACTACTAGATTTATATAGTAACTTAACTACTATATAGAGAGTAGTTATAGTATAAGGCTACCTAGTAGAAGAAAATATATATAAGGAACAAAATATATATAAGAAGCGATAGCCCCTTAAAAAGGTAATATGCCTAAATATACTAGCTAGGAAGCCTAATACCTATAAGTAGTAAAGAGAGAAAAGGAAATATAGAAACTATTAGCTTACTAGGCGAAGACCTAACGCTATACTAGTAGAGCGCTATAATGGTAATAGAGGATAAAAGGTTACTAATATAGATAGAAATCTACTACACTAATTATAAGATAGGCAGATCTTAAATAGAAGTAATAATAGAAGGAGGTAGCAAAAATATAAGACGCAGCTATAAAGAACACCCTATAATTAATACTAATAAAGGTAAAATCTATAGTCGCCTTTCTACTATAGATAGAGGTTTTAGGCCTAAATA
>Ga0307507_10005685_pt1 | contig 20213 bp, 6 predicted proteins | sample 7_EM_MG_FD_207223 | JGI IMG/M metagenome (GOLD analysis project Ga0307507, IMG submission 207223) | Populus trichocarpa ectomycorrhiza microbial communities from riparian zone in the Pacific Northwest, United States - 7_EM | ecosystem: Host-associated > Plants > Roots > Unclassified | place...
GGTGTATTTATTTTAGTGCGTGTCTAATAGGTATCTTACTAGGAGGAAGAGATTTCCTACGTTCTATTCTATACTTTCCTTTTTTCTATTCTGCTCTTGCTATTCTTTTATTTGGCTATTCTTCTATAGTATAGAACGTTAGGGGACAACGTTCTTAGTAGGGGAGGTATATAGTGGGGTAAAATGTCCCATACTCAGTGTCTTGGCATTTTCCTATATTTATTAAGCTTCAGCTTTCCTCCTTCTTTCCTCCTTATCTTACATACAATCACGAACCTACCGGAATACATTCTTTTCTTTCTTTATTACCGACAGAGAGACAGACAGACAGACTGACTGACTAACTAACAGCATTCTGACTTCCTATCTAAGAGACACCGTACCCTTCCACAATATTAGACTTCTAGGACAAATTCTGCCGTATTCTTAAAATCCAAATTAAGCTCTCTACTGTATTTTACCCTTAGACTAACGGCTAAACTAAGATTATAAACCAGTACCTTAACTAGTAACTCCGCCCCTTTATTAGCTACTACTAAGATAACTAGTTAGAACTGCTGCCTATAATAGACTATATACAGCTTACACTCCCTTATAATAGTATAGGAATATTGCTATTTAAGTTACTCTACAGATACAAACCATAAACATCCTTTAATCGGGATAGACCTATAGGACCTATAACAGCCCGCGAACGCCTTAGCTATAAAGAGGCCTAGGCATTTACTAAGAGAATGCACGGAGCCTAGGAGACCGCCTAAGCAATTATAAAAAAGGCATAAGAGAAAAAAGAGGCTAATGTAAACTAATATTATTATAAGGTAGACTTCTACATAGGAGATAAGGTATAGGTGTTAATAAAGAACTAAAAGACCTAGAGGCCAAGCCATAAGCTAGACTACAAAATGGCTGGCCCCTATAAGGTCCCTAAGAAGGTAGGGCACTCTTTTAAGGTTAAGCTACCAGAGTTAATAAAAATCCACCTTATTTTTTCTTTAGACTAACTGCAAAAGGCTGCGGATAACCTATTGCCTAGATAGTACAATAACCCCCTACTATTAATTTAGATTGCAAAGGATAAAAAATAGGAAGTTAAAGAGATTTTAGCAGTTAAGAAGGACCGTGGTACCTTAAAATACTATATAAGCTAAGTAGGTTATAATAAAGATCTAGAATGGTACCCCGCATCTAATTTTAAGTACTCTCCCTATAAGCTATAAGATTTCTACCTAGCCTACCTAGACCTCCCTAGACTACCACGCAAGTTAAATAGCTAGATTAAATACTAGGAAGAGGGGTTAGATAGCTATAATAATTTAGACAATAATAAAGAACTTGGACAAAGCCTAAGGGCAGGCTTTTTTGGAAGGGAGGGGTGATATAATGGTGCTAGGGCACGCTACCTGCCAAATTCTGCCAAGTTCTGCCATATTCTGCCACCTGTTATATTGTTGCATACTGTCTGGTACTGTTTCTTACTGTTTCTTACTGTTAGCTCGCCTACTATTGGCTCGTCTACTACTAGCGCCTTAGCGACCCCTTGCATCTTATCAGCCTCCAATAGTCTTCTTCTCCTTCTTCTCCTTAGCTTAGTATTCTTGTATGGTAGCAATCTATAAGCTTCGGTTTAGAAGCATTTGTACGAGCCCGTCACAATTAGAGGGTAAGGATCGGATCGTAGAACTTGAGGATAAGAAATAGATAAAAGTTACTAAATTTAAACTGCTGGGTCTCCTCTCTTTTTTACTATTTTTATTTTATTTTACAGTATTTTATATAAAGAGAAGCATAAATAGAAAGGTAGAAAGGAGATATCTAATTAGTAGGAAAGCTCTATAAATTTATACTAATAGAAAATTTATTTATTTAATATTGGGGGGTGTATCATAAGTGTAAGTATATTAGGGATTTTTGCCAAGACTATCTGGAGACTATCCGGATAGTCTCCGGATACTATCAGCTGATTGACCCGAGGTACGAGTGGTCTATACTTTCAGAACGCTGTGCACCAAGCTCTACCAAAGCCCTGCAAAAGCTCTGCACGAAGCTCCATACGAAGCTCTACAAAAGCTCTACCAAAAGCTCTACCAAAAGCTCTACTAATGGCTTTACAACTGTCGATCTGAAGTCCGTGCGCAGATATCAGGAAAGAAGAACTCGTGTATTGATTGATCTAGGAAAGAAAAGAGACTATATATACATGATGTTGGTGCAGGATCAGCGGCGGGGTACGTAATAGGGAGTCGGTGACCGAGTCGGTGACCGAGTCAAGGGGTAGGTAACTGAGTCGGGTGACAAGACACCTGATTCAGGTCGACAACAACACCTCTACCCACACAGTGTACTAGCCACGCAGTAAAATAGAGCACGCAGTGCGCAGGGCGGTCCAAGGGGTCTCCCCCTTAAAGCTCTGCTTGAAGCTCTACTCGAAGCCCTATACGGAGCTCCAAAGCTCTACTAACACGCAGCACTAATATACTAGGAAGTGTCACGGAGCGAGCACAAGCGGTGATAATATATAGCAAAGTAGATATTATTAAGCTATGTATATAAACTATGTAATAAGGTTAAGACATTGCGTAAGGAGAGAAGGTAAGGAAACGAGAAGAAAGGGTATATATTGTTAGTTTAGTTGCTTAGTTAACACATACACAGAGCAGAATGGGATTTAAGTAGCGGTCCTAGCAGAACTTGGCAGGATTTAGTAGACTTAGCAGAATATAGCAGAATGCGGCAGATTACTATTAGATTGCCATAGATTGCTTGCAGGTTACTATTAGATTATTATCTTATAGTTGGTCTCTTTTTGCTATATTAATGGAAATAGGTAGAAATAGGTAGACGTATATAAGGTATTACGGAGGTGTTCTATAATAGTACCCCGCTTTTAAACTTAAGCTTCTGTAAGATAGGGCTATAGTAGTTCTAGGTAGAGTTTATAAAAGTCTTCTATGGCTTATATAAGTCCTATAGAGTTAATAGGTTCCTATAAGGGCTTAGTAAAGCCTTTCTATTTTATAAAGTATATATATTTACATTTCCGTTTATTATACTTAATATTATTAACTCTTTTAATAAGGTACTTATCCTTACTATCTACTTTAACTAGTAGGGGAGGGTCTTAAATTTATCTAGGTAGGGCGTCTAATATAGGGGCGGCAGGATAGAGGACTGACGTATAGAATATAGGGTGGATTTTAACCGTATTAGGGAGCTTTAGTTAGTAGGTATAAGAAGAGATAACTTTTTTAACCTTATAAGGGCCGGCGTTCTTCTAATTAAGTTTTTTAATAGGTTATTTTATATTTAGATTTCTTATATCTAGCTAAATAAAGTTACTAATTTGGTAGGCTAGTGCTAGGGTTTAGTTCTTATTTGCTATAGCTTTATAAATAGATTAGGCCTATATTATTTTATTAGTAAGAAACTCTTATAGTTCTTCTATCTTCTTTATAAATTTATTTACTTTTATAACTTATAAGGCCTAATAAGCTAGGCAAGGGACATTACTAAAGGGTTTAAAACCTATTTATAGATACTAGCCGTAGTTAGCCAGGAATGGGGAGACCTTTATAGTTTCTAAGATGCAGTTATTTATAGTAAACTTAGTAAATATAAGCCAGTCTATCCAGTCGTCTTATAGATATAATATATATATCCGAATATATTATTCTATTATAGTATTTATATATTCTATTTAACTATCCATTTCTAGGTAGTATACTATAGATAATAGTGCTTTAATATAGAGTTAGGTGGTTAGTTTTTTCCAGAATATAGAGATAAACTAGCTGCCTCTATTAGAGATAATTATTTTAGGGAGTCCGTAGAGTTTCTGTCGGTATCACTTCCGGTGATACGTATTGCTATTGCAATAGTGTTGGGTGGTAACTGATTTTGATTGATGCTTATTGATTCTCCTATTCTACAGGTAGAATTTGGTGGATTTCCTGAGCTCGCTTAGCTCACGTAACTAACCCAATTAGTTACAGACAACCTCGTTTAGACAGTTTCTATATGTAATCTAAGAATAGTTAGGTAATAGTAGGTGTTAATATATTAGGGCAGGCAATTAAGTGTCTTATCTTAGATAGTTGGTCTATAACTACTATAATATTTACACAGCCTTTACTTACGGGGAGGTTAATAATAAAGTTAATTAAGATGTCCTTCTATCTTTAGTTTAGAATAGGCAGTAGCTTTAAAAGGCCATTATACGTCTTATGCGAAGCTTTAGCTTATTAGTAGGTATAGCAGCTAAAGATGTACCTTTATATTGTATTATATATACTTAGCCAGTAGTATTCCTATTAGAGTAGTTCTAGGGTTTTTTTTACGGCCTAGGTAGCTAGCTACTAGTAAGTTATATATATATTTAAGAAGCTTAAGCTTAAGTTTGTTGTAGTTAGGTATAACTAGGCGGTTTTAGTAGTATAAGCGGTCTCTATAAGCTTTATATTTACTTAAAGAGATCTTTTTAGAGCGTCTAACGCTATCTTAAATTAGCTTAAGTGTCTCTTAGATAAACTTATTATTTAGGTATTTATTAATTAGTTATTTTAAGGATGTATACTATAAGGTCTTTAGCTAGGGGATTAAATAATTTAGGGTAAAGTAGGATTTAATTGCGGTAAGCGCGTGCTTCTTTTTATACTGGTATATCTTATAAACGTTAGGTTATGGTATTAGGTTTTTAACCTTAAACGCCTAAGCGGTATATAATTAAGAATTAGAAACAAAATAGATATTCTAACTAGCGGGCTTAACAATAACTTAGCTATTTTATAGTTGTAAAGAACTGTAGATTTTTATAGTCGCTAAGGACCTTAATTGGAAATCCGGCGCCTTCTAGTTTAGGTTGCTATTATTTAAAATATCTAATAATGGCCAATAATTCCTTATCGTAGATCTTATAGTTACATTTAGCTAGACTTAGTTGTTTTAAGAAGTATGCTATAGGGTGCAGTACTTCTTCCTTATTATACTAAGACAGAATGCCTTTAGTAATATAGTTAGATAAATCAGCTTCTATAACACTCTTTTAGTTTAGGTTAAAGTGTTAAAGTATAGATGCGGTAGTAAATATAACTTTTAGATAGGTAAAGGCCTTTTTATATTCCTTATTAAAGATAAAGGCTTTATCCTTTTAGGTTAGAGCTATAAGGAGTAAGACTAGAGCGGAGAAGTTGTTAATAAACTATTAATAGAAGTTAGTAAATCCTATAAAGACTCTTATATCCTTAATATTTTTAGGTTCTTACTAGTTTATAGTTGCTTTAATCTTCTTTAGGTCCATTTATATGCCGTTTATAGAAATAATAAGTCTAAGGTATAGGACTTCCGTTTTGTGGAATTCGCATTTATCTATATCTAACTATAGGCTAGCTCCACGCAGAGCTTTTAGAATAAGATTAACGTATTTCTTATATTTAGTTAGGTTATTACTATATACTAAGATATTGTTAATATAAGCAGTACAGAAAACGTCCAGGTAAGGTTATAGGGTATTATTTATAAAGTACTAAAATTAACTTGGGGCATTTACGAGGCTAAACAGCGTTACTAAGTATTTAAATAGTCGATACCTAGTGCGGAAGGCGGTAAGCTATTTATCCCCTTTTATAATATAGAGGCAGTTAAATACGTAAATAAGGTTAAGTTTTATATAGTAATAAGCCTTACTTAATTGGTTTAGTGTCTTTTAAATTAATAGGAGCAGGTACCGATTCTTAATGGTAATAGCGTTAAGAGCTTGGTAGTCTATATAGAAGTATAGACCGCCGCTAGGTTTCTTAATAAAGATTATAGGTATAGCTATGGGCAAAGAGCTTACTTTAATAAATCCTTTACTTAGGTGCTCGTCCAAGTACTTTTGTAGTACTTTAAGTTTATTCTAGAATTATTTTATATAGGGGTCTAAATCCTAGCTGTTTTCCTTCTTTAAGTACAATCTTATGGTTATATAGTTAGTATTTTGCTAACTTATTAGCTTTCTTTTATAAGAAGACCTCTAGGTGCTTATAGTAGCATATTGGTACTTTTATGGCAGGGTTAGTGTGCTTCTTTAGTGCTAGGGCCTTTTTAATATCGGCCATTATAACGGCGAAGATTATATATTTAGGTTTCCTAGCAAGTTGTGCTAATAGGGTAGCTCTAATTATATAGATATCTAAGGTATTAAGCGAGCTTAAATTATCCTTAGTTTCTTATATGGTTTCTTATTTAGGTTTAGGTTTAGTATTAGGTATAGAGTTAGTATTAAATTCTGGTTTAGGTTCTTTAAGTATCCTTTTTATAATAGAATACCAGTTCTTTTAGTACTTTTATATATTAAGCTTAAGCTTCTGCTTGGTTTAGGGTATAGCAGTTAAAATTAGTTTGTGTAATTATATATTATTTTTAGGTTCTTAGTAGATGTTAGTGGAAATCTTATATTAGTAGAATTTGGTGGAATTCTTAGGTAGGTGAAATTGGGTGGACTTTTTAGGTATAGGGTAGACGTTAGTAGAAACTTTAGACTAGTGGATTTTAGTAGATTTTCCAGATTTTGGTTTAGAGCTTAAATAGTAAGTTATAAAGTACTTTTGCTTATAATAGGAGGCAGTAAATAGAAGCTTAAGGTTATCCTAATTAATAGTTACCTTATATAGCTTTATCTAGGGTTGTTTAAGGATTATAAGGTAACCTAGGGTAGTTATAAAGAGTTTAATTAATTCTTTATAGTTTAGGTATTGGAGTCTTAGGGCCGCTATATAAGTAATACAGCCTAAAATAGTGCGTTTGCTATTAAATCTAAATACGTTAATATACTAGTTAAGGGGTATTAGGGTAAACCTATTATCTTATACAAAGATCTTATTAATAAATCTTATACCGCTAGCTCCTGTATTAATTAGGACTTAAGTATTAGCCTATTAACCTTTCTGCTAAAGATAGTAGTTAATGGTTATACTACAATCCTAAGAGTTAGGTTTTGTAATATTTAATATATTTAATAAGATTCTATAATATAGCTGTCCTAAGAGCAACTTAACTCTAGAATATACCTTTTAGTAATAAGCGGGAAGGGGTTCCTACGGAACATTAGTTATAACTTTATCCTTATAAATAGTGCCTATTAAATGCGAGGCTAGAACTAGGTAGAGATTAGGGATAGTAACTAGAGGATTAATATGGTAAATAGTTATTAGTGCTAGCCATTTATAAGTTATATTAGGGTATAGAAATAGAGTAGTATCTTAAGATATAATCCTTACTTCTATATTTAAAGTAAAGGCCTAGCTTAATATATTGTTCTTATTTAGGGGACCCTAGTAGAGCGTATCCTAGGGTCCCTATATTAATATCTATAGCATTAGGGTGCTTAGGGTAAAATAATAACCTAATAAATATTTGCGGAGCTGTCGTATTATATTAAGGAGTGGACTTTAGTACTAGGCGTAGTATATTATTATACTATTTATTAATAATATTATATAGGCATTAAGGGCTCCTAGTAGGTCTATACCTATTAGGAAGGTTTTTAGTTTAGGGCTTAAGGACTTAATAAGGCTATTAACTAGTGCGGAGTTATTCTAGCCTATTTCCTTTACATAATAGTTAAATTTAGAGAAGTATATTAGGAAGCTTTTTGTTTCTTAAGTTATATAATTTATTGTCACGGAACGCGGGCAATGGCTACAAAGCGTATGTATTCAGAGAGTCTACAAGACGTTACGCAATCGATCGTAAGGGTCGAGGGCGTAAGGAGGTGATATACCCTCGCGTAGCTAACATAAGCTGTACGCGAGGTGTACGCGAGAGCACGGGGTTCTCCTATAGAGGCCCCTACGGTCGGGTTCCGTGACACTACCCCCCCTCCTATTAAGGCGGAGCTCCGGCGACGCTGTGGTTACTATATACATGTAGGGGGAAATGCTTGGGGTATCTAGAAGAAGGAATATCGTTACAGGTATAATAGGCTTGTATAGGTGCTTCTAACTTAAAGCTTGTAGGTTGCTACTATACAAAGGTACTAGGCTATAGAGGGGAAGGAGGCTGTTAGGGACTTAATAAGGTGCGAGGGTGTTGCCAAGGCGCTAGTAGTAAGCGAGCCAATAGCGATTTTCTATTCTAGGGATAGAAAATCCTAATTAGTTGGCTTCTCCTTAGCGTCTAAAATCTAACTAATTAAACAACTTTAACCGGCGGTTAAAGTTCCTTAACATCTCATCAGAGTAGTCACGTGACGGTAATATATAACGATTTAGCTGTGACGGCTCCTATAGGGGATTAGGTATGAAATCTCTACTTAGGCCTAGTTTCTGTAGGTTTACATAGTGGAAATCGCTGATTAGATCTTTTACATTTTCAAAATCTTCCTATAGTTGCCATTCTGGCTGATCTATATCAAATCCTATATAGGTAGCTTTATAGTAGAGCCGCCGTCCTCTGCCTTTGCCAAAGTATTTAGAGTTAATAATTCATTTAATGGTCCACTCCTTGTAGTTCTTGTCTTTGTTCTCATCTCGGATTAGTACCAGTAGGGGTTCAGGCTGTGTTTGTCCTAGTAGAGGGTTAGGCTGGTAAAGGTATAGTAGCTATAGGTAAAACACGGGCCATATCCCACGGGTGGCTAAGGCAGGCAAAAGCTCTAGTTCGTATACAGCTCCTCTATTAATGACTTGTTTAATCTAGTAGAGGCCAAGGTTCTTGTAATTAAGTAACTTCATAGGTCTCTGTATGGAGATATTATATACATCTAACCATACCCAGTCGCCAACACGTATCTCAGGTGGTGGTGTTCTATAGCGGTTAGCAAAGTAAGCTTATTTCGCTTAGGCCCAGGCCATCTCTCCTTTATAGTAGTCGAGTAGGTCTTTTATACAGTCTGCATATTAATTGGCAAGTAGCATCTTAAGGTGTTTTTTATATGGCAGTTTCTTATCAATAGGCTCTAGTGGCTCTATACTAAATCGTAGGTGATATCCTTTATTTGTAAAGAATGGGGTAAGTCCTATAGTAGCTAAGACGTAGTTGTTTGCTACAAATTTACCTAGTAAAAGGTGGTCTACCCAGTTATCCTAACTATAGGCGACTACCTGTCATAAGTATACCTTTATACTAGCGTTAGCGTTTTCCGGTTGTCCCGCAGTTTCGTGGTAAAAGGATATAGACATCTTAACGGAGATACTAAGGCGTTGGCAGATCCGCCTCTATACATCAGAGTTAAATTGCGTGCCTTAGTCAGACGTGATAGAGTCAGGTAACCCATATAGTCGGTAGACTTCGCGGAGGAAGGCGTCGGCAATATTACTTACAGCTACGCCTTCAGTTAGGACGTAGTGGCGTTCTTTTATAAGTCGGCATATTATCATAAGGATGTTCTTATAGGTTCGGCCATATCGTTTATAAGGTAGTAGGTTAACAACAAAATCTATGGCGATATCTGCCCATCGTCGTATAGGTACTAGTAGAGGGTATAGCAGTCCTTGGTACTTTATATAAAATACTTTAGCACATTTACAGCTGTAGCAGGCGCTTATAAAGCGTTCAACTAAGTCTATCATTTTGGGCTAGAAGTAGTATCGGCTAAGAAGCTTATAGGTTCCTCCTTTACCTAGGTAGCCGCTTAATCGGAGGTCGTAGGCCATTTAGATTAGTTGCCATTATAGGTCTTCTAAGTTAGGGATAAATAGACGGCCTCTATAATAGAGCCTATTCTCTTTTACTTCTAAGGCTGCCATATCAATCTGGCCTAAGCTTTAGAGGTTAATAGGCAGTATACAGGTGCTAGCGATCTTTACGGCAATTAGTTAATACAGTAATGGGTTAATAGGGGTGTTATATACTATGGTAATAAGTTTATTAATTTTAGGGGGTAACTCTAGTTCTATAGTATAAAGCTAAGGGGCGGTTAGTTCTGTCTTAGGTAGTATACCTAGGGCTAAGTTTCGTGCTTTTAGGATTATTTGTTATTAGAATTAATTATAAAGGTTATCTTCTAACTAAGGAAGGTCTTGCGAACGGCGTATTAGGCTATTAGGCTTAGTACCTTATACTCCTAGCCTATATACAATTTTAAAGTTAAAACCAGAGAGGAACTTATTCCAATATACTTAGCGTCAGTTTAGTTGTTTCATAGTCATAAAGTACTTAAGGTTGCAATAATCCATAAGAACCTTAGTTAGCTAGTCAGGTTCTGCTAAGAAGAGTTCTGGTCAGAATTCCTTAAATACTTATACAATTATAAGGAGTTCCTTATCATAGATCTCATAGTTACATTCTTGTAGTATAAGCTTAGACGAGTAGAATGCGACTAGGTGGAGGAGACTATCATTACCTATCTAGGAGAGGACGCCCGCGTTAACATAGTCTAAGGAGTTAGTCTTAAGATAGAGTTGTTATCCTAGTATAAAGTAAGCTAGGATAGGTGCTTTGGTAAATATATCTTTTAAGTCTTGGAACGCCTTTTCGCATTTAGGCGTCCAGATAAAATATAGATATATTTTTCTTCCTTTTACGGAAAAGCCCTTTGTTCGCATTATTGCTATAAGTGGTGCTATAACACCTAAGAAGTTATATATAAATTTCTAATAGAAGTTAGCAAAACCAAGAAAGGCTTATACGTCCTTAATACAGGTAGGGGTTTACCATCCAGTAATTATGCATACTTTTTTAGGGTCTATACGGACACCCTTAGTAGTAACAATTAGTCTAAGGTATTTTACTTCTATAACTAAGAATTCGCACTTCTTTAAATTAATATAAAGTCCTGCGTCTCTAAGGCGCTATAGGACCTTTCAAACATGCTTAGTATGCTTAAAAGGGTCGTCGCTGTAAATAAGTATATTGTCCAGGTACGCGGGGCAGAAGTCGTCAAGATAGTCCCATAAGGCATTATTAATATAGCTTTAGAAGCTGCCTGGGCCGTTACATACGCCAAAAGGCATAATGGTGTATTCAAATTAGCCGAAGCGCGATGCGAATGCGGTTTTCCATTCGTCACCTTCCTATATTTAAAGGCGGTTAAAGACAGCGATAATATTAAGTTTAGTATAGATTTTAGCTTAGCTAAGCCGTTTAAGGGTCTTATATATAAGCGGTATAGGGTATCGGTTCTTGATTATAATAGCGTTAAGTCCTCTATAGTTAACACAGAATCAAATACCTCCTCCTAGCTTTTTAGCAAGGAGGATAGGAGCGGCTACTAGGGACATGCTAGGACAAATAAACCCTTTATTAAGGTGCTTATTAATATACTTTTTAACAACTAGGAGTTCGTCTTTTAACATTAGATAGGGTCTCTTATAAAGCGGCGTTTTTCCTTATTTAATATTAATAGCATAGTCGTTAGGTTGGTATGGGGGCAGTATATCTACGCTCTTTTATAAGCATATATTAATAAAGTCATAGTATCTCTTAGGGAGGAGCTTGCGGAGTTCCTTATTAATAAGTCCTTTTTTAAGCTTTATAAACTTCTTAAAGTCTAAGGGTGAAAGTCCGTAAAGTTCTACGGGGGCATTATTTTCTAGAAGGTTAACTATATCTATCCTATTACTATAGAGGACGTGGTCCTAATCTTTATTAAGCTTATATAGTTATAATTAGGAGGCTATAGCAACGGTCCAGCCTTTCCTACGTGCTATGCGGTAGAAGGCCGCGGCGCTTACATAGTGGCAGTTAGTCATAGGTGGGGTAATAAGGGTTTCCTTAGGTTAATATCCTAGGGAGTAAATAGAGGCGGCTAGGCTATGCCCTAGGCAAGTCTCTCTACAGTATTTAGAGTTAAAGGTTACTTCTCTCTTTTACCAGTTAATGGCGGGGTTATATTATTCAAGCCAGTTTATTCTAAGGATAATAGGGTAGTTCGTAAGTGGTATAATATAGGCCTAGAGCTCCTCCTAGTGTCCATTTATATTTAGGTAGAGTTGTGCCATATAGGTAATCTTTTATGCAGTATAACTACCATCAGCGAGTTGTAGGGCGCGGGCTTTGGCGAGGGGTAAGGTAGGTAGGTTATAAATACGCACAAATTAAGTATCTATAAATTTATCAGTAGCTCCGCAGTCAATTATAAAATAGGTTTTATATTGTTTCTTAGTAGTAGTTCCCTCTATAGGTAAGACTATTTGCTTCTATTCTTCCATTCTTACTAAGCTATCTATTAAGCAAGCCAATATATAGATCCCTCTATCGTTGGAGTGTCCTAACCTGCGACTTAGGGCTGGGACTTTACGTTTTCCGCTTCCGCGTCTAATTCTACTACCGTTACTGCATCTTCGTCTTATGCGGTAGCGGCGCGTAGCGACATATTTGGTGTCCAGGGTATAGGGTTAGGTGTTTAACGGCGGCTACTAAACCTAGCCATTAGGCAGTTTGGGCTATAGCTATAACAGCCTTCTTAACAGCATCTATAGCAACGCCTTAGCTTTTGGAGTAGCTTGCGCTCTCCATCTAGTAGCTTCTTTAGGAAGGCTAGTATAGAGAGGTCGATATTAGGACCAGTAGTGTTGCTTAGGGTAGTAGGCGTCGGTGGTTTAGTAAGTCCGGAGGGCTTCTATAGAGAGGTCTTTAGGTAGGGGTTTGTAGTAGTAATCTAGTTCAGCCGTCGTTTAATCTTCTATAGGGCTGCTACCATATCATAAACGTTGTTATAGTTATGGCTAGCAGCTGCGTGACTAAGGCAATAAGTGACTTTTTTAAGGAGATCTTCCTGGTCTTCAGCGTCGTCTTAGGTGAGGACTCTAGTGTATTCCTAGAATTTAACATAGAACTTGTTAAATAATTTAGTAGGACTTATCTTTAGGGCGCGTAGTTTAGCTTAACTAGTGGCCACTAAGTCATGGTCGCGGTATATTTAGTTAAGGTTATTAAGGACTTCCTAGTAGAACTGCCACTTTTAGGGACTACTAGTCTCCTATTAAGCGAAAAGCCTATTAAACGGGATGCCCTTTATTCGTCTAATAATATAGCCAATCTTGGTATCTTCTATGGGGAAAAGGCAGGCGCTCTAGGTCAGTTTCTTATAGGTTTACATCTTCTAGTAGCTATATTCCTTGCGGTTACCCTTAAAGATTAGGGGATTAGGGTAGCGTATATTGGACCCTATAGTAGTAGTTTAGGTTTAATCATTATAGCTTTCGTTATCGCCGCTGCTATAGTAGGGGTTCCCGTTAGGTAAAGCTACTCGGCGCTAACCTTCCGTTAAGCGTTAAGTAGGTAAGATTGCCAGGGGCATAGAGACTTAGGTGGCGTTATATGTAGTAGAGTATAAAGGCGCGAAAAGGCTTCGGGAAAGATTCAAAGGAACAATATAAATTCTATCTAAATCTAAGGGTATATAGCTCTTGCTAGGAACAAGACGTTGCGTAAAGAAGAGAAAGGAATAACAAGAGAATCTTGCAATTAAACAGTTTAGGGGTCTTGGTCGATGCGTGCGCACGTACACACACGGACGGACTTTGGTAGTATTCGATTAATCTGGCAGAACTTGGCAGAAGTTAATCAAGCTAGCAGAATTCGGCAGAATTCGGTTAAAGCTTCAAGTTCTATCTGTCGAGTGTTTTACCAAGACATTCCTACTATAACTAGGCTAGTCCCGTTACAGTACCCCCCCTTTGGCCAAAGGTCTAAAATAATACAATTTTATTATGTTGTATTTTACGTTAGGTAGCGGTATAGAGTTTTACCAGTTCTAATTATTAAACGGACCAATTAGGATTTTCTATCCCCAAAATAGAAAATCGCTATTAGTTCGGTAAAGGCGGTAAGCCAAACTAACATCTTTATAGTAGGTTTTGGCAAGGCAAATCTAACCAATTAGATAACTTTAACCGCTGGTTAAAGTTTCTTAACATCTTGCGCGTCATATAACCATATTATAAGCGTTATAGTATTCTTTAAGCTCTTTTTAATTTTGAGTTTCCTGCTATTATGTTTTATGTATTTATGTTAGGTGGCAGTTATTTGCCTTTATATCGTGTCCATCTAGCTAGAGTAGGCCGCGAAGGATAGTTCTTATAGAATTCTTTTACTAGGGAAGGCGCATTAGTCTTAACTTACTTATAGAGCTCCTAGGTTTATGTTTTATATCCTTCCCACTTAATAAGAAGTTTAAATTGTTTAGATTATGTTTTCTATCACATATTATTAATTAAGTTAATAAAGTAAGAACTATTACCGTTGTTAATAATTATGGGAGGTGGCGGCGGCACTTCGCGAGTTATAGGTTCGTCTTTTAAGGGTTGCAGTAAGCTTACATAAAACATTAGATGTATTTTCATCTTAGTTAGTAGTTTAAGCTTATAAGTATATAGGCTTAATTTCTTCTTAATTTAGTATAGGCCCGCAAACTTCTAATTAAGTTTCTTTAAGGGCCGTTAAGTCTTTAGGTTTCGTATATTTAGGTAAACCATATCACCTTCCTTAAAGTCCTATATAGGGGCTCGTCCTTTATTCGCATGCCATTCCTATACCGTTTAAGCGTACATTAATTCACTTTATAATAGTTCTGTTAACTGCTTTATTTAATTAGCGAAGTTGTGCGCGTTAATTAACTAAATCCGTTTAATTATAGGTCCTGTCGTGTTGATTTTAGGTCATAGTTTAAATCCAAGTTAGGGGTCTTGTCCGTAGGTCGCGTAGAATAGCGTTATGCCTGTTAATACGTTTATTATATTATTCGCAGTAAACTTAACCAAAGGCAGCCATTTTTCCCAGTTATCTTGCAGGTAGGAGCAGTATATTTATAGGTATTATTCCATAATCGCGTTCGCAATTTCGGTTTAACCATCTATCTCTAGATAAAATGCAGTTAAGAGTTGTATTTAAATACTTAATCGTTTATATAGAGCTTGCTAGAAGTCTAAAACGAACTAGCTTCCACAGTTGGATATTATTAAATTAGGAAGTCTGTGTAGCTTAAAGACGTGCTTAACAAAACATTCGGCTACTAATATTGCATTAATTAAGTCTATAGGAATCATATATCGCATTTTTATAAAACGGTTAACGACTACTATAATATTTATAAACCCATTACTGTTAGGCAAGTTAACTATAAAGTTAATTAAAATATCTCGCCATCTTTATATTAGAATTGGCAACGGTTAAAGTACTCCTTACTTCTTTACGTAAGAGGTCTTCCCACGCACGCATATTCTATAGGCTCGAACGTATTTTTGTACATAGTCGTATATTATAGGCCAGTAGTATGCTTATTAAATAATCTCATAAGTCTTCACACAGCCAGGATGTCCTACTATAGGGGAATTATGTACAAATTTAAGTATCTTAAATCGTAAGGGTTCGGAATTCAGAACTACTATCTTCTATTAATAGTATAGTCGATTATTACAAATTTCGCATTTAGCAAGTATAATATCTTTATACTATCGTTTTCCTGTTTAAATCGCTTTTATTATATCTGCTATCTATATATTGTTCTTATATTCGTATTCCATTAGCTTATTAATTTCTATTTCCTATTTATTAATTTCTAATTCATTTCTATTAAGTTCCGTATCTAGGAACATAGGACGTAGTTTCTTAAAGCGTTTAGGGGGCAATAAGATCCGTAATTAATTTATAATCCGTTTATTTAAGGCGTTCGCAGGTAAATCTTATAATTATTATATCAATGTATTAGGCTTCTAATTAAGTTTGCCCAGTTAGTACATAATCTTAAAGTTAAATTGTAAGAGGTATTCGGCCTAATAAATTTGGCGCTGCGTTAACTGCTTCATAGTTATAAAGTACTGCAGGTTTTTATAGTCCGTTAACATACGTATTAGAAACAATGATCCTTTAAGTTCTAGACGCCATTGTTTAAAGCATCTAATAATTGCAAGTAGTTCCTTATTATATATCTTATAGTTCGATTTAGCAGGGGCGAGCTTTTAAGAGAGAAAGGCTACTAGACGTAGCTCACCATCCTTATTATATTGCGATAACACTCCCCCTAGGGCATAATTAGACGAGTCTGTTTCAACAACACATTTAAGGTCAGGGTTAAAGTGGGCAAGAATTAGAGTGGTTATAAAGCGTTATTTTAAGTTATTAAAAGCTTGTTCACATCTAGCAGTTTATTTAAATTTTATGTTCTTTCTTATTAGGTTTACTAATAGTTAGGCAATTTTTAAGAACTAGTTAATAAATCGGTAGTAGAAATTTGCAAATCCTAGGAATCCTTAAATGTCTCATACATTACTAGGGCTTCCCTAGTTTATAATCGCAGCGACCTTTTTAGGGTCTATTTTAATTCCGTTGCGGGATATAATTAGGCCTAGGTACGTGACTTTGGACGCATAGAACTTACATTTCTTAATATCGCATTATAAACCTGTATCTTACAAACGTTTAAGGACCATTCGGACGTGTTTTCAATACTTAGAAAGCAAAGATAAGTAGATTAGGATATTATTAATATACGCGGTAATAAATATATTAAGGAATTCATGGAGCGTATTATTAACATATTGCTAAAACATACCGGGACCGTTCTTTACACCAAACGGCATTACTAGGTATTTAAAGAGTCCCTATTATATATAAAAGGCTGTGTACTTCTTATCTCCTTCTTAGATGCAAATTCGATTAAAGGCAGCGACTATATTAAGCTTTATAAAATATTATGCCTTTACTAGGCGGTCAAGCGTCTCTTAGATTAAGGGGATTGGATATTAGTTTTAAATCATAATTACGTTTAGGGCTTAGTAATTAATATAGAATCTTAAGCCTCCTTCTAGCTTTTTAACGAATAATACGGGTAAGGCGAATAGAGATTAACTAGGGCAAATAAATCCTTTTTCTAGATACTTGTTAAGGTATTGTTACATCATAAGCAGTTCTTCTTATAATATACCATATAGCGGACCGAACTTTGGTGTTGTACCAGGTTCAAGTTCTATCTTAAAATCGTGTTTATCCTAATATAGGGGCAGCTAGTCTACGAATCGTTTTTTAAACTTATTAATTAGATCGTGGTACTCCTTAGGTACAAGAGGTTAAGGGTTAATATACTACTTTAGTTCTAGCGCCTTCTTAATATCTTCTATTATTATAGCAAAGATTTCGTGGTCTCGTTTTCTTACTAACGAAATAAAAGGTGCGGCTTATATTATATAAATTTCAAGGGGTTTTAATATATTATCTTCGCATTCTTTACTGCGATTAGCAGTCGTAGTTTTATCGTATTAGTTTAAGGTTTGTGGTAAGGGTAATTTATATTATATTAAATTTAAATAGTCTTATACATATTTATAGGGCAGGTGGTGTTTTAAACAATAACTTCGGCAATAGGTTGTGCGGAATTTTAGTGTTTCTTTAACCCAGCTAATTAAAGGGTTGTGCCGTTTTAGCTATCTATGTCCAAGTATTATCTTATATTGCTTTAGGGGTGTTATAAATAGGGAAATGTATTTAAGGTGTTCGCCTATCCGCATTTTCACAAGAGCGTAGTGCGTTAATTCGCTATATATTAAGGGTTTGCCGTTAAAGCCTTATAGGCCTTGGGGCTTATTAAGTTTCTTTAAATTTAGGCGTTAGGTTTTCGTGTAGTTTATATTAATAAAGCCTATGCTAGTGGCTCCGCTGTCTATAAGGATTTATACCTCCTTCCATTTTCTAAGTATTCGAATTTCGCTAAGTATATTAAGGGAGTTGTGTTGTGTATTAGCGCTAGAAGAGCCTAGACACTTATGCTCTTCCACTTCTTATCCTAAGGCACAACTTAGCCCTAGGATAATTCGTTTTCCAAGTTAGCCAAGCGTAAAATGCTTTATAATAACTAAATATAATTTATAGAACGAGTGCAAGTTAAGGAGTAAGTACGGCTTAAAGAACGAGTGTGATTTAAGGAGTGAGTGTAATTTAAAGACCAGGAGGAACTACAGCGGACTTTTTTAAAAGGATAAGTTTAGTAATTCCTTTAGATATATCCTTTTCTGCCATATCCGAAGCATTCTCCATTTATGGCTTAAGTCCTTTATTTATTAGTTCCTAAGGGTGCGTAGAATTAAGTGGCGTCAAGGTCCATAGGGTCGTGCGTAGGTTTCGGAGAAGGGTCGCGCTTTAGGGTATATATCAGTTTCATAAAGTCTTAAACACAAGGCGTGGTTGGCTTTAGAAAACGAGTTTATTTGTTATATTAAAGGTCCTTATTAATTCGTTAACACATTATAGCAAATTTAGGTAGGTCCTTTAGCAGTTCCCTACCTACTAACTATGCTCTAATTTTATCCAAAATAGCTCGTTAAAGAGCAGCAACTTTAGCGGCTTTATTCCAATCTAGTTCACCAATAAGGCCTAAAAATTCCGAAAAGAAGCTAGTAAAGTCTTAATTCCGTTATCATAGGTTTTTAAGTTTAGTAACAGCGGTGTATTCGCGGCTGGTGTTATTATATATTCGTTCTAATAAAGAGACGAAGATTTCAAAATTAACAAAGGTGCTATTACAGAAGAATAGGTCCATAGTTTATATAGCATCTTTACTTAATTAAGACATCCCATAGCTAATCTTGCTAGCTTTAGTAGGGTATTAGTTATAGTTTATTAAGAGTTTAAGGCGGAGCTTAGTTACAAAGGGACGTAGGTCATTTTAATTTCCATTAAATATTAGAGGGTTAGGAAGCTTTTCTAATTTTATAGTAGGTACTGGGTTTGTTACAGGTATAGGTTAACCTACTATTACTAGTTTAGGGTTCGCATTTAACGGGCCGGGTTTACATACGGTTATCTCAATTTCGTTTATAGGTATTACTATTGGGGTCTCTATTATAAGTGTATTAACGTTGCGGAGTTCTTTACGGAGTGTTTCTATTAATTGCTAATGCTGGGCTTCTAGTACAGCCCGCTACTAAGCTAAAGCATCTATAAAGGCTTCTTGCATTGCAGTTAACTATTTCCTAACTAGGGTTATAATACTCGTAGTTAACGCGTGGGATTTAAGGTCGTTTACCATTTTAATAGTAGTTATTTTAGACGCAACGTAATATAAGGGCGCAAAGAGGCTTTGGGAAAGATTTAAAGGAATAATATAAATTCTATCTAAATCTAAGGGTATATAGCTCTTGCTAGGAATAAGACATTGCGTAAAGAAGAGAAAGGAATAACGAGAGAATCTTGCAATTAAACAGTTTAGGGGTCTTGGTCGATGCGTGCGCACGTACGCACGCGGACGGACTTCGGTAGTATTTAATTGATCTGGCAGAACTTGACAGAAGTCGATCAAGCTGGCAGAATTCGGCAGAATTCGGTCAAAGCTTCAAGTTCTATCTGTCGAGTGTTTTACCGAGACATTCCTACTGTAACTAGGCTAGTCCTGTTACATAGAGAGGTATCTAGTATTATTACAAATATACTTATTAAGCTAAGATTGTAGGTATTTAATTATACCCTCTCTTTCGGTAACCGTAGCAATAAGTATAATCTCGGCCTTCTTTAATCGTTAGACGTCGTGTTTAGATATATAGAGGTCGTCTTTAATCTCTTGGCGTGTATTATTAGTGAGCGCCTTACGAGCTTATAGGTCTTGGATAATATTGTAATCTTAGGCAGCACGCATCTCAGCTTATATAAGCTTTAGATGGTAGTTCTATAGAAGGCGGTAGTATTTGTTAGGTTCTTATACTACCATTTTTATAAATATCTCGGCGTCTCATATCTCAATCTTAATAGGTGGTAGCCTTTCGGCTTATTTATCCGTGGTTATATAGTTAATAAAGGATAAAACATTGTTAATATCCCCCTTATGGTCGTTATAGTCTTTTAAGCCACTAGGCTTCCCTTTAGGGGTTAAGGCTAGGGCTAACAAATCAAATCCTCCTAGGACTGATTGGTGTCGTGGTTTCAATATAGGTATTAGGTTATTCTTTAAGTTTAATATAGTAGCTAGTAAGGAATTTCGTCTTACTATTATTAATTCTTTAGGAGTACGAAGTGAGGTAACTCATAGACACGCTGCTTCTGGCAGCGTCTGCGGTATCATAGAGACGTAGAATTGGTCGTAGGCTGAGCGTCGGTAAAGAAAAAGGCGCAACGTAATGTCATGGAACGCGGGCAATGGCTACAAAGCGTATGTATTCGGGGAGTCTATAAGACGTTACGCGATCGATCGTAAGGGTCGAGGGCGTAAGGAGGTAATATACCCTCGCGTAGCTGACATAAGCTGTACGCGAGGTGTACGCGAGAGCACGGGGTTCTCCTATAGAGGCCCCTACGGTCGGGTTCCGTGA
>Ga0307507_10005686_pt1 | contig 20211 bp, 9 predicted proteins | sample 7_EM_MG_FD_207223 | JGI IMG/M metagenome (GOLD analysis project Ga0307507, IMG submission 207223) | Populus trichocarpa ectomycorrhiza microbial communities from riparian zone in the Pacific Northwest, United States - 7_EM | ecosystem: Host-associated > Plants > Roots > Unclassified | place...
TTGGGATAATACCATAGCCAGTCTTTAATTAGACGTCCTGCAAAACAGGTAGTTGCAAAACAGGAAGCAAATTGGAACCCCAACTTGAATGTTTTTCGTGATTGGTTTGAAGATTTAAGATAGTGAAAAGAGTCTCTCTTTGAAGACTTTGTTTGAAAAATAATTAAGATCTATTTGGGGTTTTTATTTTATTATATTTTGGATGGATAGCTAGCGTGGCCCTTTTTAATAGAGTTACAGAAGTGAGATTTTGGGTTTTTGTTTTATTATTTTGAGTCTGGTCGGGAACACGGGCACCACGACGGTGCAACCTGTGTTTTTAATGGAGTTACAGGTGCACGTACCATCACCATCACCATGGAAGTGAGGTTTTGGGTGGTTTTTATTTTATTATATTTTGGATGAATAGCCAGTTTGGCCCTTTTTAATGGAGTTATAAAAGTGAGGTTTTGGGTTTTTATTTTATTATTTTGAGTCTGGTTAGGAACATGCGCATCATTGCAGTGCAATATATGACTATATGTTTTTAAATCAAAAATATATTTTAATATATTAATATTTAAAACATGTGTGCAGTTCGAACATCAACTTTTAACATATTTTGTTTTTTATTTATTTTTTTAAAATAGTTTTTTTTTGTGTGTTTTCAGATATTTTTAATGTTTTATATCAAGAATAATTTTATTTTTTTAAAAAATATTATTTAATTATATTTTAAAACAAAAAAAATATTATAAGAAAACCATCTTTGCCAAAGTACGGTCGAATGATGTTGTTTCTGGGCATTTCATCCGGCAAAAAAAGACGAGAGAATAGATGGAGATCGAGGGGTTTTTTGAAACAGATAATATATAGCACTTTGGAAGAAAGCATCCATCCAAAGGGACTATACAAAGATAAGATAGCACATAAAAAACAAAGACTATGTAGTAAAGCCTCCCATATTTGCTGACCAAACATGTAAGAAGCCATCAACAATGGAAAAACTGTGACCATTGACTTGAAAATAATAGCTGGGCACAAAGTCGTGCATCATCTAGCTTGATGAAAGAGGTCAAAACAACAGCAGCAACACAAAAGGGATGATATTATAAACACAACAACACTAAGGCCCATCATGACCACTGGATTTGAATCCAATGGTTGATGTTGGACGTTGACTCAAACCATCGGTCTTCTGAAACTTGATTTCCCTTTACATGATTGTGCATGGCGCCGAGGGATATTAGTCTTCACAAACATATGCACTTCTGCACACACTTCGGCAACTACAACAACCATCTCCCCATATATCACACTCTGACCATCTACAAGGTACATAACAATATGCAGGAGGTGTTGGCATACAAAAGTGATTGCATACAAAAGTGATATCGACAACAGCTACTGTTTGTTGTTTTGGTTCAGGCTTCGGATCAGGCGGCTTGATGATCTCAATGCACTTGACAGTTGGACCTCCTTTGCAGTATATTTTTTTCTTGATCTTTTCAGGACAGCAACCCACCACAGTGATTGTCACTGTGTTTTCCTTCTCGACATATTCCTGGTTCTGGATTTCTATTGTTCATTAATTAATTAACATCATCAAATCCACAAAACTTAGTCACTTCCTTTGGTAATAAAAACAACTCAAACCTAGCACTGTTCTTAAAGAGAAAAAAAGAAAGACTCACGAGGGATAGCACACAGTACTCTCTTGATTTTCTTGTGGCATTTTTCGCATCCAAGGTCAACCACCTTAATCTCCATCGTTGTGACTTTCTGTAACAGTAGTACGTAGTTAGTGCATGCATTTTATATAGGACCTCACCATGATCATTAATCCCAATAGAAAACAAAGAAAATCTCACGATAAATTTATAGACAGAAAGATTGGAAGAACTCAAAACATGTTCTGACATGGAAGAATCCGCTGTAGAGATATCAAGAACTTGTACATATATAGGACCTCCACGTAAAAAGAAGAAAAGCCAAATTAAGAGGATCGATGCATTAAAAGATAAATTAACACACACAAATATATATCATACCGTTTCTTCCATGGTTTTGTGTATGCTTTGATCCGATGAGACGATGGAAATACTGAGAGTATATATATAGAGGTGTGGGAGGGGGGGCTAATTTAATTAAGATAAATACATGCATCTGAGACATGGGAGGCCTCAATTTAGTTGTCCTTGCATTTTTAGACCAATAAGATGAGGAAATGTGGACTTGGGAGTGGAAACTTGATGCAACCATCGTAAATATCGTCACTGCTGACCCAACAATCTTTCATCAGCAAGAGATGGTTTTGATGTGCACATCTCACCTTCTATTTTGTTAATCAATTCAAAGGTTAAGCTAAATTGTGATTTGAATTCCTTATCCTTCGCTGTTATAGTCATCATTGGGTTTGAATTCCTATGAAATGGCATTTTTATATATATAATTGTGATTTTTTTAATATTTCATGCTGTGCTTTATTAATATATCGATTTGGAAAGGAGAAAGAGCCTGAAGTGCTTCAAAAGATTAAAGGGGTGGCTATCTGCCAATTGCCATGTGTGGGCACAAGGGAGAGAAGTTAAAGAAAAAAAATTGTGGGCTCCAGAAATATTCCATGAGTGCAAAACTACAAAAGAAAGATGATTTTACTTTGAAATTTATGCCACCGCGGGTCATGGAAGACATTATTCGGTATCAAAAATTATTTTTGTTTAAAATTATTTTTTTATATATTTTTAAATTGTTTTATGTGCTGATATCAATAATAAATTTTAAAAAATTAAAAAAATATTATTTTGATACATTTCTAAATAAAAATAACACTAAAAATAACCGCTACTATATTCTCCAACATCCTCGAAGTAATGTTTGTTATTGCGATTCATTGTGTTTTTAAGAGTGTTCGTAGTTTAAAAATACATTATAATAAATTCGTTTTGATTTTTTTATTTTTGACATCAACGTATTAAAATCATCGAAATATATTAAAAAAACAATTTAATACCTTTTTAAGCCAAATATAATTTTAAAACGCACTCAAACATAATTTAAACACAAAATCAAACGAAGCCTAGAAGAAAGCAGCCATTGAACATTCTCTAATTTGATGTGGCCTCACCATATATAAATCGGGTTTCCATTAACATTAAGCTTAGCTCGTGGCTCACATGACAAGACTAGGACTGATTATAAGCATAAGGGCCACCTGACCAGTCTCTTTTATGGTATTCTTTTTAGTTTATTATATCTTATAGTCAATCGGTTGGTTACAAGTAACATTATTTACCCTTTTTCCCTTGGGTTCCATTGTGGTGTATGATCCCTCCTTATTGACTAAATTTTGGCTTTGCATTCTTGTGCTTCCGAGCACCATAAATAATTCACCACTCCTCCATATTAAGTAATTGGGGCTGGTTGAGGATTTTTTTACTGTTCCTCTCTATAGACTAAAATAAGCTACCCCAATTACATCTGGTGGCGTCTAGCTCAACTAAAAAATTAACCTCTTTGAACAAACTAGATACTTGGCTAATCCCCCGGTTTTTGGTATAAGTAACGAGGGTGAGTAACTAATATAAGTAGTTAAACCAATCAATCGGACCCATCATTTGTCACCACAGCTCATAAAATATGACGAATTGTCCACCCAATAAGCTATCCACCTGAAATTACTATGATAGAGTGCTTAATATTTTTTCACTCATGCCTTCTCATCTAGGTTGTTCCACTCTTTGCTTCAAATCAGCCTAATATTGAACAACAAAAAATTTATTGAAAACTTCTCTCGATGTCTTTAAGTGATTGACTATCCATATAAATAGTAGAGGAACACAACACCGTATCGCTCTTTTTCCATTCAGTATATAATGGTTTAGGGATAAGAGAGTTTCAGTTAAGATAACTAAGATGAAGTTATTCTTTGTCCATTTATACTCAATGAAGACATTGACAACTTCAATACTGATGATCCCAACGGCTTCTGAAGGAAACAAAACTAACCTGAAGATGGCGAAATCAACTACTTGGTATTTCTCTTCTCCTAGCTTTCCATTGTCTTTATCTGTCTTCAACTTATTCTCAATCAGCTTCCACTAAAATCCTCCATTAGACGTCCTATATTGATCAACTTGGTTTAGATGTATTAATTTTACGACCTCGACAATTTTGTTCTCAATTTTTTATTTGAAATATACTTTGTGAGGGTTTTTTGTGAAGTTTAAAATATGGGCATACTCTTCAATGGTAAGGATCATGTCATTGTCTCCGAAGGTGAAACATATATAACCTAGATTCCAAAAATGTATTGACTTGCTGAAATTTGAATTGAGATATTTATTAGGTGGGCAATTCTCTTATACTTCTTCTCAAACAAAGTCTCATCCACATACTCCAAGACTGACACAAGCTTCTTTATATTGTCCATGGAGTAATATACTTTGGTCATGTGTGATAGTTCCCCAACCTCGGTCATTGGGCAATCCTCTTCAACTAATTGCATCATCTCGAATCTTTCCCCATACTCAGAGAAAATTATGGAAGTCATGGTCTTAGCTCAAAAACCCATGTAGAGTTCAAGATTTTAATCAGGTTTGCCCTAATGCAAAATGAAATATTAAGGAGTCCATACCCTAAAGGGAGGTTCTAGGTTATTAAATGAGGGGTAAGTTCACTATCTGATCTCAAAAGGGTTTATGATCTATCTAGTAACCACCTTTCATGAAGGCAGTATAAGGGTTTACAAGAAATGGTTGGGGCATAGTGTGACCGTCATTATCAAATAAACGCTCAACTCATAGTTGGATGTTTCATGAATCTGAACCCCGACTGAAAGTCATGCAACAAACCGCTACTCTGCACTTAACCTAGAGTTCGGTTTATTCAAAAATTAAGATGCATAAAGGCATTAATCTATACCCGATGTACTTATGCATGAAAAATATATAAAAATGCATACTAAAGCAGTAAAAAGAAAAATATGCCTAAGTTAAATTAAACAGGCCAACAAAATAATTAGGCAAATAATCAAACAAACAAAGTTTAGTACAACCCGACAAGTCCCCTGTGGAGTTACCATCCTATCGTGACAACGTCGTGTGACGGATCTGCCTCCTAGAATTAAGGGTGTTTTGGGTTTAATCATAAAGTTATAATTATAGAGTTCAGGAATCACCAGCTTGTATTATGGTCATTATGAAATCTAATGGTCTGTGAGAGTCTGGGTAAAGAGATTAGTTGTGCAAGGAGAAGATGTATCACCCTCAATACACCCTACATAAGGTAAACTGCATTGTTGATTGATTATTTTTCTAAATCATGTTTCTATTCGTTGGTCTCATCTAAGATTAAAGGCAAATCTCCCTTCATGAGGAAGTCTCTAACTTGATGGGTTAAATCTTAATCGTTTTAAGGCCCATATTTAGCATCACATTTATTTTATCTATTGTATCTTTAATACTTGAGGGTATATTTTACAGTGTAATTTTATACTCTCAAATATTAAAGTCTTACAGATAAATTATAACTCTCTGAATAAAAAAACTAATTGTTGTGAGATTTTTGGTATTTTGATCAAACCCTAATGGATAATTATAAACCAGTTATGATATCCATTTTGTATTTTTAAAACACGATAAAAAATGTGATTTTATCCTTCTTAGAAAATATAAATGAAAATACTTTAGGATTTGGCCATATGTACAAAAACAAAATATTTTTTGTTTTTGAAATGAAGGTTTTTTAAAAACTTTTTGATTTTTTTGAAATTTCAAAGAAAATAAGATATTTTTTATATTAGAAATGTATCTTACAGTGTAAGTCTACGACACGATATTAGGCAAAATTATTAGAAAAAACATGCGACGGACCTAAATGATTTTAAAATGGTCCTTAAAATTTTTTAGTTTTTTTTTTTTGGCTTTTTATTAGGCTTGTTTGGTTAAACCTTAAAACAAAGATGTATAAAAAGAGTAAAGGAAAGGCATTACAGTGTGTTAGGCAAACACACCCTTAGTCTAAGAAATGGGTTGGTTGGGCCCGAGGCCCGAGCTTGGTCTAATTGTGTTGGGCTGACTAAAGGCCCAACAATTTCCATTTTTAGTGTCGCAAGGGGGCGCGATGTTGTCTGGCGACGGCGAAGGCTTTCTGTCGTGCCTCCTGTTGTGAGGTATTGTGTGCTGGGAAGGGTTTTTGGATTTAATCATAAAATTATAATTAATGTTTAGGAGTCACCACCTAGTATTATGGTCACTAGGAACCCATGGTCTGCGAGAGTCTAGGTAAGAGACTGGTTGTGCAAGGGGAAGACACATCATCCCAGTGCACCCTACCTAAGGTAAGCTGCATTGTTGTTTCACTGTTTTTTCTAAGTCGGGTTTCCATTCGTTGGTCTTTTCTAAGGCTCAAGGCAGATCTCTCTTCATGAGAGAGTCTCTACCTTATCGGGTTAAATCCTAAGCGTTCTAAAGTCTGAATTTTAGCATCGTATTTTTACACCTTGTATCTTTAATACTTCAGGGTGTACTTTATCGTGTAATTTTACACCTCACAAATATTAAAGTCTACATCTGGATCCTAAAAAAAAGATTGGAAAAATATTTTTGACATGTTGGCCAAATCCTAATGGATAATCATAAACTGGTTATGATATCCATTTTTGGATTTTTTTAAAACATGAAAAAGATGCAGTTTTTGTTTTTTTTTTATGAAAAATATGCTTGGAAAAATTTTAGGATTTGGCCGTGTGCATCAAAATAGTTTTTTTCTTTTTGAAATTTTTTTGAAATTTTTTTCTTTTTTAATTTTTGAAATATTTTGAAGAAAACCGAGTATTTTAATACCAGATTTGTATTTTACAGTGTAAATATACAAACCGATATTATGCAAAATTGGTAGAAAATATATGCGAGAAAATAACAATTTTTTTTAAATTATTTTTTTGAAAAATTTTTATTTTTTTAATATTATAACACACACACACACACAGAGGAGTGGCTGCTGCTCACGTTACAGGAACTGTCGTGGTCGATGCTGGAGTTGCTAACGGTTGGAGTTGTTCAAGTCTCCGCTATGACGAGAGAGTACCTCTGCTGCTGTTTCTAAGGATGAAAGCCCCTAGAAGGGGTGGTTGCTGCCTCTGCTGCTACTGTTGAGGTTGCGGTAGCAGAGAAGAAAGAGGATGAAACAGGTCTGCAGGAGAGAGAGGGAGTCGCGGTGGCTGCTTGGTGGTTGTGCCGGCTTCCTATGGTGGAGCTGGTATTTTTGGTGGTGTGTAGGCCGGGTGTGTTGCTATTCTCGCCGGAGAAGGCAGCTGTGGAAGAGGTGGAGAGAGAAAGAAAGAAAAACAGAGAGAAAGTTGCACAAACCGGGAAGAAGCTGATTTTTTGGCTTATTTTAGACCCGATTTCCTCCTCCATCAGGCCATGAAATCCACCTCTATTTATAGGCGGTGGAAGAGGGCAATCTTGTCTACACTGGAGAAAAATTTCAGCCCTTGATTTAGATGGGAAGGATCCCAACCGTTGGCTCAAAGTAGGCATGGTGCACTGTCAAATTGTCAAATTTGCAGCTGTAGGCTGCCTGAGTTGGCCTTTTTGGGGTGGTGCCACGTCCATTTATTTGCCAGTGAGCCGGTGAAGACCATACCTAGATGTAGAGGGATGTCTGTTGATCAGTTTCGTGCAAGTTTTGACAAATTTGATGGATGTTAGGTACATTAAATGCAGCTGCAAAGTAGGTAACCGGACCAGCTATTTCAGAGAATTAAAGAAGAAGATGAACAGTACCAGAACTCTGTTTTTGGCCAAAGTTCATTTCAGTCCTTCCTCTTTCAACTGCTTTCAATTGAACCTCTAATTGACCCTAAACTTTTTTAATTAAGACCCTGGTGAACTTCAATTAGAGCCCTGAAGTTACGCGCCTATTGCGATATGGTCATTGGTCTCGGATTTCTTCAATTTAACCCCTAATTGACCTCAAAACTTCAATTTTCTTACAATTTTGCCCCTGATTTCAATCAAATAACTTGGTAAAAATTAAATTTGGTCTCTTAAAATTCCAATCTTCTCAATTAAGCTCAAATTAGGCTCCCAAACTTAATTTTTCACCAATTAAGCCCCAAATAAAATTAATTTGACCCATTTAAAGTATAATTAAGCCCTTGCACTTAATTAAATCCTTCAATTGGACCCAAATTAATTCTTAAACATAATTAAAATTCAATTTGGCCCATGATTAAATCAAATTGGCCTATTAAAAATTTAATTATGTCCTTGAACTTAATTTTTATGCAAATTCGTCCAATAATCATTTAATTTGACCTTGAATTTGCATTTTTTCTCAATTTTTGGGCATAATGGGGTATAATTAGGCCTTGAATTTCCTTCAAAAATTGCAGCTTGATTTCCCGGTCTGCTTTCTCCACGTTGCCAGCCTTTATTTTATTTTTTGATTTTTTTTTTGAAAAAAAAATTGATTTTGAGGGAATAACCCAGAATTGAGTTATGACATTTAGGATGGGCTACTTTGGCCCGAGTCCCAAGCTCGACCCGGTCGAGTTAGCCTGACTGAAGGCCCAACAATATTTTCTTTTCCTTTAAAAAAAATTGGTTAGACCCTTCCCAACCATGTTGGGTGGGCTGAAATAGGCTGAGCCTATCTTGGTCTTTGTTAACAAAAGCAAGCAGCTGTATGACGTGAATTAATTCATTTCCTGCATGCAATGAAGGAGTAAAATCACAGGAAAGAAGGGTGACTACCTGGCGCAGAGGAAAAGAATCGATGTCGCTACTGGTCTGTTGGCGTGGCTGAGATGTTGTTGGAGTGCTCCTGGCGTCGTTGCTGGAGGTTATTGTGAAGAGGAAGAAAAGGAAGCTTGCGATGCTGTTGCTGTTTGTGGATAAGGTGGAGGAGAGGAGCTGGTTGTCTTTGATGGTTTGGTTAAAGGGGGTGAAAATGGAGATGAGGAAGGGTGGTTGGTTGGGCAGTTAAAAAGGCTGACTTTCAAGCTTATTGTCTCTTCAGAGTTCTCCTTACTTAATCTCAAAATTCACTTGTATTTATAGGGTATGAAAAAAGAGACATCTTGTCTATAGTGGGAACAAATTTTGGCTCTTGATTCAAACGGGAAGGATCTTAATCCTTGGTCCAAAGTCATCATCATAAGCTGTGAAATTTGGCTGCAAAAGGTTGATCGGGTTAGTCTCTTTAAGACGACGGCTATAAAGACAACCAGCCGACAAGAATTATGTTGGGGGTATTGTATGGTGTCAGGGTATCAGAGTAGTGTCTTGTTTGTCTTGTTTGGTGGAGAGTTGAGGCATTATATGTCCTGAAAAAGTAATCATCCGAATAGTCTTTCGGGTACAAAAGGTTGAAGATGATGTACAGTTGTCAAATGACAATTCATTTGACATCCTTTTTTTGGTTTTTATGTTAGTAAAAATGGCGTCGTTTTGTACCAAAACAAATTGTTTTTACATCCTTAGGGATTTGACTAAAATTCAATTTAGTTTTTTTATATATTTTAATTTTTTAATTGCATCCCTAATTGATTTTAAACTTATAATTCCATGCGATTTTACCCTTGTCAAACTCAAATATCAACCATAAAGTTTAGTTCCTTTTCATTTTGATAATTGGTTTTGGATTTATGCAAATTGATTCTTAATTGACCATTACACTTTTAATTTGGTTTAATTTCACCTATGTTTTCAACCAAATTGAATCTTTGAAGTTTAAAGCCTTTTTCAAAAAGATTTTTGGTTGTGAATTTCTTCACTTTAACCCGTAATTGACCCTAAACTTTGATTTTCTTGCAATTTTATCCTTGATTTTAATCAATTCTTCATAAAAAAAATCAAGTTTGATCCTCTAAAATTCCAATCTTTTTGGTTTTTTACCAATTAAGTCCCTAACAAAATTAATTTGACCTATTAAAAGTATAATTAAATCCTTGCACCTAATTAAATCTTTTAATTTGGCCCACGATTAAGTTAAATCGGCCTATTAAAAATCTAATTAAGTCTCTGATCTTAATTTTTATGCAGATTCGTTCAATAATCATTTAATTTGACTTTGAATCCGCATTGTCTCTTTAGTCTTGGGTATAATGGGGTATGATTAGGCTTCTAATTTCATCCAAAACTCCAACTTGATTCTTCTACATTTTTGAAACCCTCCTGGACATGTTTTTGCTAAGTTGTCAATCTTCTTGTTATTATTATTTTATTATTTTTTTTATTATTTTTTGAAAGGAAAAGGGTAAGTTTAGAGGGGGGAACAAAAATGGATTATGGCACCTTTTATTTTTTGGTGGTTATCTGTTAAACAGAAACATTATATAAGTCATAGAATAGAGAGCTAGCACTTTAGACATAACAATTTATTTTTCCTGAATAAGGATTTATGAGATTTATCACTAGTAGTTCGTGTGGATTATCGTTAGAGACCAGATAATTAGACGGCTTGTGATTTGTGATAACCCAACCTTTAAGGAATTATTCAAAACTCAAGAAGATCAAATCTTCAGGTAATGAATCGCTAAACAACTCTAGATCCGTCTAACATGATATTAGAAACTCTCGAATAATTTTGTTTTATTATTTTCACTGCATGCATGATATTCAAGAACCCTAAAATTCCTTGCAATACAACATTGTTTCAACACATTATGAAGTTTTTATTTTAACACACGAGTTTTCCAATAAAAATTGAATTGATGATGATAGAGTGATGGTGATAAAGATATTTTGATCACATGATATATTAAAAAAATTAACATACCATATTTATATGAATAACCAATAGTTTCTTTTCTGTTGATGTTAAGTTTTTTTTATTGAAATAATAAATTTTGTTAGTGTTTGTTTTTATTGTCAAACCATGCTTTTGAAAACAATGATTTTTTTTTCAAATTAATTTTTTGTGTGTTTTTGGATTGTTTTGATATACTGATGTTGAAATTTTTTTTAAAAAAATAATAATAAAAACTATTATTTTGATGCATTTCTAAGTAAAAAGCACTTTAAAAAACAAACACTGTCATCAAGTCAAACACTTAGGGAGTGTCTGAGAGTGTGGTGGCGATTATTTTTTAAAGTATTTTTCACTTAAAAATATATCAAAATAATATTTTTTTAAATTATTTTTTATATTAGAACTTTAAAATGATAAAAATCTAAAAAATAAATCTTTAATAAAAAAATTATATTTTATAAAACACGTTTTGCAACACAATTCTAAAGTGGGCCTTGTCAAAAATGCATGGTCGTCTTTGATCGATACCAAACCAAAACGCAAACAGGCAGAACCAATTATCATAATATGAAGTCAAAGTTCTATTGGATTCCATTATCAGGAACGCTTACACGTCATAAAAAAGACAAGGTGATTTTGATGACATGGCTATACAAAGATGATGTGACATCACAAGTCAATTTCTTTTATTGATTAAATTCTTTTATTGACATCACATGTGTTGTATATAATATATTATTTTTATTTTTAATATTAATGCATTAAAATAATTCAAAAATATAAAAAAATATTAATTTACAAATTAAAAAAGAACTTTCAGAAAAATACTACCTAACTAGAAATAGCTTTTGTTTATAACATTAGCCATGAGGGACACTATTGGTTGGTGAGACATTAAAAAAATTAAGTTAATAAATAATTAAGAAGGAGTTAATCAAGAAAGGTTAATTGTCCCATTAAAGTGAAGACAAGAGGGGATATGCTGGGATTGGGAATCGAGTCTAACAAGGAAGTCTGTCATGTCATTCCTTTCAGGGCGTAGCTGGCAGCAATGTCTTTTGTGTGGACAAATGGCATGCTGCTATTGATCTGGAGGCAGCATATATGATTTTGTTGAAATCGTCAAATATGTATCAAAATCATGATTTTACAGATTTTATTCTATTTCAACTCAATTTTATTAATTTTTAAGTTTTTAAAATAATTTTGCACATTAAATATAAGTTAAACCGCTATTTTAACAACATTATCTTGTACTATTCATTTTGTTTTATTTCCATCTTTTGCTATAACATCATTGCTCTAAATAATATTTTTAAAAACAATTAATTTTTTTACACTAAATTAAATATTTTTTAATATTTTAAAATTATTGTGATATATTAATATTAAAAATAAAATTTAAAAAATCAAAAAAAATTATTTTAATATTTTTTAAATGAAAAACACTTTAAAACTATTGGGTATTGTGATAGCGGTTTTTTCCAAAGTGTTTTTTATTTGAAATATATTAAAATAATATTTTTTTATTTTTCAAAATTTATTTTTAACATTAACCTAAAAAAAATATGAAAATATTAAAAAAAATAGTTTTTATAAGAATATTTTTAAAACTAGAAAAACGGGGTCTTAATCCTAAGCCGGTCACTGAAATAGTGGCCAGTCATTATTAGACATGCCACCTTTTCGGAACATGACTGGAAAAAAATCAATCAGTAATCACATGCCAAGTGTCTTAATTGGTGGCCCGCAGCTTATAGCCGGTCCAATCAACTACATGATGATAATCTATCACGATAAACATACCACCATATTCACAAATAATAATTACTAGCCGTTTAACTTGCTGGTTATAATTCTTTTTAAAAATATCAGGGAATCTTTCGAGGTGTTTTTTATATAAAAAAATTCAAAATAAAAATTATAAAGTTATCTAATTAAATAAATTAATAATTATTTATGTAAATAAAAATAAAATTATTAACAATAATCAAGAAAAAAACTAAAAAAAATTGAGAGATAAAATTAAATCAACATATTCAATTATATTGAATGAGGCTTTTCACCTGATTATGTTTATCGAATTTATTTATTTAAATTAATAAAAAATAAATTCACAACATGAAAAACTCATGACTTAAAAAATAAATACAAATAAAATTGATTGAATAAACTCAAATTATAAAAAAAAATATTATGCAAAACCGAATACATTTACTAATGTTATTAACCGGTCCAATCAACTACATAATCTATCATGATAAGCATGCCACCACATTCACAAATAGTAATTAGTAGCCATTTAACTTGTGATTCTCTGTGGGTTATAATTTTTAACAAAAATACTGGGTATACAGGCTATTTCAAAATGTTTTTTACATTAAAAAAATTAGAGTATAAATTGAAAGGCCTATAAAAATATCTAATTAAATAAATCGATAATAATTTATGTAAATAAAAAAATTCATTAATAATAACCTAGAAAAAAACTGAAAAAAATGAGAGATGAAAGTAGATCCATATATTCAATAACATAAAATAAGAGTTCTGATTGTGTGCATCGAACTTATTTATTTAAATCAATGAAAGATAAATTCACACCATGAAAAACTCATGACTTAAAAAATAAATACAAATAAAATTGACTAAATAAAACCAAACCATAAAAATATTACGCAAGGCTGAACACATCAATGATATTATTGAAAAATGAATATTTTTTTTGAAAAATAAAATTTATTTGAATAAAAACAATTATAGATGAATTAGAATAATATTTTAAAAATAAAACAAAAATAGAAAAACTAAAAAAACTTATATTAAAAGAAGACATGCAAAATTCACAACCTAAATCATGAGACTGGAATAAACTCAAATAAAAAACTTGAAGATAATCACAAAACCAATATTAAACAAAAAAACTATTTTAGAACGATAAGATCGTACCAAGTCAAATCCCCAATAAATTGAATGTTAAAAGAAGAAACCAGCAAAAAAAATCAATTACACAATGATCTAAAAAATGGAGCGTGAAAAAAAAATTAATTAGAGGGATAAAAATCTTCAATTGAAGAGTTAAATTGAATTGAAACATAGATTTAATAGAAAGAAAAACAAATCAAAAGAAAGATGGTCAAACTGGAAAAAAAAAACAACAAAAAAATTGATTGAATGATGAAATTGAAAGCTAATAAAACTTCAACAAAAGTGTCAAGGAGAAAAAAAAAAGGACCGAATGAAAAACAAAACATATAGGAAATTGCAATTAAAGAACTAAATTGAAAAAAAAACTTTTATAAAATAAATAAGAATGAAATAAAAAATTAAGAGAATGATGACTGAAAAAAAACATACAAGAAATATTAATTGCATGACTAAATTGAGAAGAAAAAAACTTCTATAAATGGAAAAAGAATGAAATAAGAAACAAAGAGAATGAGGATTGGAATTGAAAAGTAAGAAAGAAAGAGGATAGTGATGTACATTACTTGTCATGAGATAGAACAGAAGAAGAAAAAAATTAAACAACCACCAACGACAATTCGACCACAGTCAGTTGCCAAGTGCCGCTCCACACAGAAAAGGACACGATAGCGTATTTAAGGAGATGATGGAAGGCTGATTTTGGCCACCGGTGACATTACACATGCTGCCTAAATGGCGCGGACAGCACACACTTGTTGGCACGTGTTCAACATGCGCCAATAGCTTTTCTCTTTTAAAAATTCAAAAATAATGTGAAAATACCAAAATGCCCCAATGACCGTGGTAATTACATTAAATACTCGTGTGAAATTACAAAACCCCCATTAATGCAAAACTTATTTTTTGTTTTTTCCAAGGTTAAAGACATACTTTAACTATACATGGATATTTGAAAACCTCATAAAACCCTCAATTAGCAGCCTAACAATTTTCTAACCTTGGAGGCAAATAAGTATTTTTATTGTTAAGAAGCTTACGAAAAGTCAAGAAAGCCCTTGATCAACAGTTTTAATTTTTTTTGACTTTGGGGGTAAAATAGTATTTTATTATGATAAAAATTGAAAAAGACAAAAACACCCTCGTAGAATCTTTTAATGACCAATGAGCCATTGAAAAAGACCAAGACACCCCCACCCTCAAGGCTTCATCTTTTTTCCACTCAAGGAAAAAATGGTAATTTTATTATAACAATCCACAATAAACTGTATCTTAGGCTGTGGTGAAACTCTCATGGGTTTTAGAGTTTTTGTTAACTAGTTTTTTTAGCTACGCTGCTGAGGGTCAGTTGATGTTACGTATTGGATGAAATATATTTTTTTAAAAAATATAGATCAACCTGGACAAACCTATATAACTTGCGATATGGGTAATGTGATCATGATAAAACCATGGAACCCATATTAAAAAAAATTAGGTAGCTCAATTATAATGAACCAAATATTGAAGGCTAAAAGTGAAAAAAAATAAATTTTACAAAAATGACTCGAGAAAGTAACTTGAGTAAACCTACATCGATGGTCTACACAATGTTGCGGGTTCAACCAGATTTTTCTTAATGGAAAAATAAAAAAGTTCAGGTGACACTAGAATTTTTAAAGAAGTAAAAAACATTTTGAGACTCGGGTCATTGAGTCGATTGGGTATAATAAGTTAAGTTAATTTAATAATATAAAAAAGGCAACTCAAATTTAATAATATGAAAAAAACAAGCAATCTCAGCAAATATTCTAAACTTAGGTTAATATCTCAAATTCACAACTTGTAAAATCGTAGACCGGGGTTCAATTAAGAAACTCAATTCTCAACCAATTTAATATTTAAGAATGAAATTGAAAAAAAAAAGTTATTAATCTAAAAAATTTACCAAAGAAAAAAATAGCAATAGAAAGAATGAGCATCAGATCAAAAGGAAAATAAATAAATAAGGGTGAAATTGAAAAAAATCAAATTTAAAATTATCTCAAATAAAAAAAAGTAATAAAAAAATAAGAACCAAATCTGATAGACTAAAAATTGAAGAATGATGAAGTTGGAAAAAAGTTCAATTTTCAAAATTAATTACAATAAAACAAATAGGGACCACTTCTATAGAAAAGAAAAAAAAGACTTGGAGGGCTAATCTAAAAATCTGGATGGTCAGACATGAATTTCTAGGAGAAAAGGGAAAAGAAGAAAAAAAAAACGAAAAGGTTTTCGACGTCAAACCTAGGTCTATTGATCACATACGCCGCTTAGTGAGGAATAGGTAGCCGAGACGATAAATCAAATGACACAATGAAGAAATGGTTTCAACCACTAGAGTCAGCCACACTCGCTACCAAAAAACCACGGAGCAAATAACACGTGCAACACACGCGTCAACAACTTTTTTGATTTATCAAAATACCGCATTGCGCCTAGGACCAAATAATCATTACGAAAATATCTGTGTGAAATGACAAATAAGTCACTGCAGTAAAACTCTGAGAATTTTGATTTTAAGGGTCATAGAGTCATTACGATATACGTAAAAAAGTAAAATATCAAAAAATCCTCTAGACTATAGTTAAGTTTTTTTTTTAAGGCAAAAAGTATTTTAATTGTGCAAAAAATATGAAAAGACCAAGATGCCCCTCAAAAATTCTAAAATGACAAGTGAATCTTATTAAAAGATCATTTTACCCTGAAGGCTAGTTCTTTGTGATTTTTTAAAGGGTAAAACATAAATTTATTATTCCAATCCATAATGAATCACATCTACAGTACTTTTTCCACAATAATTAGGTTCTGTTAATTTAAAGGTTGAAATTGAGAAGAAAAAAAACTAAATCTATGAGATCAATATATAACCTAATAAAAATAAAATTAAAAAATAAAACTTATAAAGTATAATTTCTAAAATAATTTAATATTGAATGATAAAATTATATTTTATGAGTGTGCTATAGTGATTTAACTACTTATTTTTGTGTTTTGTTAATATACTTGGTTAAAATTTAAATGAGAAATTTAAAAAGATTTGAGATCCTGAATGAGATAAAATTTATTACATTTTATTTTATTTTTTAAAGTAATACAAGGTATATTAGTCAGAATTAACAACTATATGTCGTGTACTATATGACAAAGTTAGAATGATTTCAATAAATCAATTATTTATAAATAAATGTTTTTTTTTTTTTTTTACCTCAGCCGCAGTGTGTCAGCTAGAAGAGGCAATTTCCAAGCAGCAACTAGACTGGAGGAAAGAGGAAAGAGGAGAAATACTAAAAGGATTAGGAGAAGAAAAGTCCAGAATTAAAAAGCTTTATATGAGACAGAAACAGCCTTGAATAGCAACTCATCAGCATGGCAAAATTCTGAGTTCTGATTCGTGTTAACTATCTTAGATTATATTAGGATTATTTTTATAAATTATTTTCCATCTATAAATAGCCAAAATGGATTGCTATCAGCCAAATATTAGGATTAATAATCACACGAATCGAATTTGAAGTTTGTGCCTCTACAGGTCATGAAAGTAAAGAATCCAAAGAAAGCCATGGACCAATCCATTATCAATGTTTTCTCTATGACAAGCTGGGCTTCATTAATACTGGGCTTAGCCCATGTTTTACAGGGCATATTAATTAGCCCATCACTTCCATGGCTAGTGGCTAAAAAGCCCAGAGGCTAAAAACAGGGCTGCAAGCAACACCCTATGCATTTTATACCAGCGGCTATCGGACAACTGCGTTGTTGTGGGTCAGATATTATTCTTTCTAATTGAAAAAATAAATAAGCAGGTTTTTTCATTATATTTTTTTAATGGAATTTTTTTTATTATAAAAAAAAACTTATATATACATTCAATTAAATAAATTTAGAATTATTTGTGCTAATAAATGACAAAAAAAAAATCATTAACGATAACTAAAAATTAAACTTGAAAAATTAAAAGATAGATGTAAATCAAAATATTTGATCTAGTAATATGAATCATGTGCCTAGTTGTGTTTGATAACTTTATTTATTAGATTTAATATTCTATTTAATCAAACGATAATAGAAATTGCCACACACACAAAAATAATTGAATAAAATATAAAAAAATAATTTATACAGGATTACACATATTATAAGAAAAGGTATTATCATTTTATATGAGAACCAACTAAAAACTAAATAACCGAGTTAATTGTGATTGATTTTTTATTATTATTAAAGCATGTTGTTTTATTATTAAAAACAATAATTTTAACTGGTCAAGTTTTAATAAATCAAATTATTAAAAGTTTAGTTGATTAATCGAGTTTAATCACATCAATAATTTTTTTTTTCTTCTACTTGAAAATTAACCTGAATAAATATTTCAAGCCACAAATTTTATGAATCAACTAAGGTATATTTAACAACTATTCCTTCCGTACAAGTCAATGGAGATTTCCATAACCCCTTCAAAATCTCCATTGCTTCCTTACATTTTCATTGACAGCTCGCTGACCTATCCCCACCAATTAATTAATGTGTAAAGGATCAGGTAATTGGTCTTCGATTATTATGTACGTTGATAAAGGGATTATTAATTCTTCCCTCCAAGTACAATCCTAATTTATAAAATAATAATCCAAATTTCACTATCTGGTTTGGATCAGGCATGGCTGAGCTTGCACCATTTTTTCCAGGAAACAAGCATGATCACGTTTACACCACAGAAGCAATCAAACGATCAGGGATTGAAGAAAGCAATTGAAAGTGAAAGAAACGGAGGTGCACAGCACCAGCACCAGCACCATGGAAAATGGAACCTTTTGCATTTATTTGCAATAATTGTAAGTACTTACGTGACCCTACAATAATATTTATACATCTCACCAACCTTGTTGACCTTATTGTTTAATCACATAAGATGGTCTCTATTGATACTCAATTTTGGACCCCATGTGCTGGAGATAGGGTATACCCGTTTTGAACCTAGTGTAGAAGTGTAGCTCATGTTTGCTGGAAAATTGACAAAGCGGAGGAGAAAGAACAATTTTTTTTTCGACCCCTGTTTGAGCTGTTTTCTACTCTTTTTATCCTCCCCCTTTGCTGCCAAAATCGTCAGGTTTCTTAGACTGACTAGGGGTCTTCATAATGCTAAATTCGTTCCTTCGTTATCATGTTTTTTAAGGTTGGATAAATCCCTCAGAATTTGCACTAAAAAAAACTGATTCTGCCGCTGTCGCAATTTTTTTTCAAACTTAGGCTCTGATTCTGACATGGTTTTGTACGATATCTGACCATCCTGGCTATATTCTGTCACTCATGACATGTTGAAGAATTGACCTACACCTTTGTTGGGTCCTAGGGGTCATTGTTCTTAGGGCAGACTCTCAGTCAGATTTGGATGCTCAGCATTGTCAGATCAAGAAAACCTTTTTGACCAACCAAATCCTTGCCAGATTCTGTTATCTAAAACGATTTTATCTTACTTTGAATCCTTCATCAAAGTTGTAGTCTGGGACACGTAGATGAATTTGGGCTTTTGAATTGCTTGATTTCAATAACATAAGCTCAAGATATTTCTATTTGAAATCTAGCGTGAAAACATAGAATCCTGCCGCAAGAAAGTTTTCAACCAAGTTTGGTTGCAATTTTGTTATTCAAAATGAATTTATCTCATTTTTTATCCTTCATGAAAGTTGTAGCTTTACAAGTGTAAATGAATTTAGGACTTTTGAATCGCTTGATTTCGATATCAAAAGCTCATAATATTCCTGTTTGAATATCTAACATGAAAGCAGAGAATTCTGTCGCTAGAAGGATCCTGACCCGAGTTTTACACTAAAAACTCTATTTCCATCACAAATTTTATTGATTTGTTCTTAGGTCATACTCTTAGTCATATCAAGATTCTCGGCATTGTCAGTTTCTGAACCTTTTTGATCAACCAGATTACTTCCAGATTCTGTTCTCTAAAATGATTTTATCTCACTTCGACTCCCTCATCAAAGTTGTAGTCCTGGATGCGTAGATAAATTTGGGCTTTTGAATCGCTTGATTTCGATATTAAAAGCTCAAGATATTCCCGTTTGAATATCTAACGTGAAAGCAGAGAATTCTGCCGCGAGAAGGATCCTGACCCGAGTTTTGCACTAAAAACTCTATTTCCATTACAAATTTTGTTGATTTGTTCTTAGGTCATACTCTCAGTCGTATCGGGATTCTCGGCATTGTTAGTTTCTGAATTAAATCAGGAGACCCTTGTTGATTAACCCAGATTACTTCCAGATTATGTTCTCTAAAATGATTTTATCTCACTTCGACTCCCTCGTCAAATTTGTAGTCCTGGACGCGTAGATAAATTTGGGCTTTTGAATCGCTTGATTTCGATATCAAAAGCTCAAGATATTCACGTTTGAATATCTAACGTGAAAGCAGAGAATTCTGCCGCGAGAAGGATCTTGACCCGAGTTTTGCACTAAAAACTCTATTTCCATTACAAATTTTGTTGATATGTTCTTAGGTCATACTCTCAGTCGTATC
>Ga0307507_10005687_pt1 | contig 20198 bp, 7 predicted proteins | sample 7_EM_MG_FD_207223 | JGI IMG/M metagenome (GOLD analysis project Ga0307507, IMG submission 207223) | Populus trichocarpa ectomycorrhiza microbial communities from riparian zone in the Pacific Northwest, United States - 7_EM | ecosystem: Host-associated > Plants > Roots > Unclassified | place...
GCCGAATTATAGGCTATAAAGTAGTACCTTATTAATAACCTAAATAAGGGCTTTATTAAACCTAGTTAAGCCCCTTTTAACTCGCCTATTCTCTTTACTAAAAAGCTAAATAGAGGACTTCGTTTCTGCATCAACTACTATAAACTAAATAATATAACCCGCAAGGACCGCTACCTACTGCCCTTATTTAATAAGACTTTAACCTAAATAAGTAGAGCTAAGATCTTTACTAAGCTTAATATCCGTTAGGCCTTTTACCGGATTAGGATAGACCCTAAATTGGAAGATCTTACTACATTTTAGACCCATTACAGAATATATAAATATAAAGTACTTCCTTTTAGACTAACTAACGGACCGGCTACGTACCAGCAATATATAAATAATATACTCTTTAACTACCTTAATAACTTCTATATAGCCTACCTAGATAATATTATAATCTACTTTAAGAATAAGTTAGAATATAAAAAGTATGTCTATAAAGTCCTATAACGGCTCCGCAAGGCTAGTCTCCAGGCCGATATTAGGAAATTAGAATTTAGTGTTAAGCGTATAAAGTACCTAGGTTTTATTATCAGTATAGACAGAATTAAGGCCGACTTAGAGAAAACAGCCATAATTAACTAGTAGACACCCCCACGGACCGTAAAAGGGGTGCAATTATTTTTAGGTTTCTATAACTTCTACTAACACTTTATTAAGAACTATAGTAGGATCGCCTAGCCTCTTAACCGCCTTACTAGAAAAGACCAGCCATTCTACTTTAACGCCATATATATGCAGGCCTTTAATAAGCTTAAAAAACGGCTAGTATTAGCTCCCCTACTTACCCACTTTAACCTAGAACGGCCCTTAATACTAGAAACTAATGCCTTAAATAGCGCAATAGCCGGCATTTTCTCCCAGAAGTAACCGAACAGAGAATGGCACCCTATTGCATACTATTTAAAGACTATAATAGATGCTAAGCTAAACTACTATATCTATAACAAAGAAATGCTAGCTATTGTCTCTAGCTTTTAGCAATAGCGTGTATAGCTAGAGGGGACCCCTAAGCCTATTAAGGTAGTTTTGGATTATAAGGCCCTAGAATACTTTATAACAACTAAGGCCCTTATAGCCTAGCAGGCACGCTAGGCGGATATCCTATCTCAGTTTAACTTTTTAATTATATATAGACTAGGCGCTATAAACCATACGGATGCTCTTATAAGGCGTAAACAGGACCTAGGTAACTAGGCGGCTATAAAGATCTTATTATAGACCTAGACACTACTATAACTAAAGCACCTTAACCCCTAGATATAGGTAGAGCTAAATACGGACCCTTTAGATGCTAAGATATATCCCATTAACTCCACGGAACTTAACCTTATTAATAAGCTACTATAGGTAAACCGTACGGCCCCTTCTCTATAGGAGTACCGCGAAAAGGTAAAGAATGCTACTAGCCTATAGTCCCTTAAAAACGGACTGCTTAAGCACCAAGAACGGCTAGTAGTGGTAGAGGAACAGAATTTACGGACCTAGCTTATCGCCAAAGCATATACCCAGGTCTCTACGGCCCACCCTAGAAAGAATAAGACCCGCAAGATTATTAGTAACCGTTACTACTAGCCCAGAATAGTTATGGATATTGACCGCTATATACGGAACTGTAATAACTGCCGTAAGTCTATAATTCTACGAGACAAAACCCTAGGACTATTAAAACCACTCCCGATACTAGAACGCCCCTAGCAGCATATCTCTATGGACTTTCACGAGCTGCCTACGGACCGTAACGGATATAATATAGTAATAATCCTAGTTAACCGCTTTGGTAAGCGCCCGTTCTCAATCCCCTATTATAAGGATATTAATGCTAAGAAGGTAGCCCAACTATATATCTATTATGTCTACCAAATTTACGGACTACCAGATACTATTATATCCGATTATAGGCCGCAGTTTATATTAGCCTTCTAGAATAAGTTTACTTAGATCCTTAGCATTAAGCTAAAGCTTTCTATAGCATACTACCCCTAGATAGACGGTTAGATGGAGATTATAAATTAATACTTAGACCAGAGGCTTTGGCCCTTTATTAACTACTTCTAGGACAACTAGGGCGAACTACTACCCCTAATAGACTACGCCCAGGCAACCCTACCCCATAACTCTACGGGATTTGCACCTATTTAGCTAGAAATAGGATACTTACCCTATATAAGCTTTAACTGGGAAAGACCAGAGAGGCTATAGACCGTACGCGAAAAACTGTCTTATGAGGAAGCCTAGCAATATGCTAAACGCTTAGAAGAAGCTTGGACAGTAGCCTATATAAATCTAAAAAAGGCCTAGAGATTAATAAAATAGCAGGCAAATAAACACAGGCGCAAGCCTGACTTTACTATAGATAATAGGGTCTAGGTTATAACAAAGAACTAGAAGATAGAACAGCCTAGCCGCAAGCTAGACTATAAGATGGTAGGACCATATAAGATTCTTAACAAAGAAGGCAACTCGTACAAGATTAAGCTCCCAGACTCGATTAAAGTCTATCCTATCTTTTCGCTGGATAAGCTATGGAAGGCTGCAAATAACCTACTACCTAGACAAAAGAATAAGCCTCCCCTACCAATTTAAGTTAATGGCGACGACGAATGGAAAGTTAACGAAATACTAGCCTATAAACTAGTACGAGGAACGCTACAATACCGTATCTAATAGAAAGGCTACGATTTAGACCTAACCTGGTACCCTGCCTAGAACTTTATAGGCTGCCCCTAGAGACTTAAAGAATTCTATAACTAATACCCTAATAAACCCGGACCCCCGAAGTACCTTAATAAGTAAATAGAGTGTTAGTATAGCGAAGATAATAGGCTGCCTATTAAGCATAAAGACAAGAATACCCCATGAACATAATATGGACATACAAAGCCTGAGGGCAGGCTTTTTTAGAAGGGGGGGTAATGTTACGGCGCTAGTAGAAAACGGTGGATCTTGGCAGACGTGGATTATGGTAGATGCGAGTTACGTGACTTAAGGACCGCATAAAATATCAAGCGGCGCTGCTATTCTTCTCCTTCCTTTCTCTAGCTTTGGATCCTCGTTTATAGACAATCCAATTATATAGGCTTGCATGCGACCCTCTTGCCGTGCTCGTGCCTCGATTGACTAAGTCGCTAACAGGCGCTAGTAGTAAGTAAGCTAATAGTAATTTTCCATACCAGGTATGGAAAATCCTAATTAGCTGGTTAAAATTAGGGTCTGCGGAATATTATACTCTTACTCCCTTTTAACCCAACCTTTAACCTATATATATAAAGTATTTATATTAATAAACGTTTCTAGAGTTTTATTTAGGTTCGCCTTTATTATTACATCTGCTAGGTTATCTTAGCCATTAATCCATTAAATCTTAAAGAGTTCTTACTATTCGTAGGATTGCTAAAGTGCTATAATGTTAATTATAAGGCGCTTCTCCTTTATAGTACCAAGCTTAACTAAGCACTTATAGAGGGAATATAAGTTAGTATATACAATTATAGGGATAATAGGAAGTTTAAGTTAATCTATAATTATCTTTAGGGTAGTTCCAATTGCAATTACCATATTAACTCCGCTAACCATTCCATATATCTCTAATGCTAGAACGCTTTAAGTAACGCGCTTACTCTTGGTTAAGCTCTAATAGATAAGATTGCCGTAGATTGTGAAGTTATTCTCTTTAGTAGATTTATTTGTAATAATAATCTTATATCCCAGCTAGGAGCTAAAATCTTTATTATTTATAAATAATCCATTAATAAATACAAAGAGCTTAGCGGTGGGAAGATTAATAGGCACATAGAGTAGTCCCCAATTAAGATGGGTTGTTTACTAGGAAAGACACTTATTTAGGGCAAGAATGTCATCCTTAGTTAGTTCTTAGTGTTAGGCAGCAACAGAGAGATTAAAGGAAGCCTTAGGTTAATAAATAGAAGCAACATATACTCTACAAGTGTGTTGCTCTACATATCCTTACTTTAGAGAATTAATGTTAATAACATTAATCTTTTTACCTTAACCCTTTTGGCGTAAAGCAATAGAATCCTTATTTAGGGAGAGGATGCATCTATTAAAGAGTAATGGTGTTGTTAAATTAAGCTTTTCCTTTAGCTTTACTATAAGATTTGCCTTTATTAGCTTATCTTCTTTAAGGGCTAAGAATTGGTTGTCTCCTAAGGTAATTATATTATTAGTTTATATGCCAATAATTCTAAATAGGGTTCCTGTAGTTATAATAAGGAAGCAGGGATTAAATATAGAAGTGGTTATTAGAAGCTTCTCTTTATAGTACTTACTATAAGTAGCTCACTAATAAGTTCCTACCTTTGTAATTCTATATAATGGCTTAAGCATAACTATAATTATATCTTCGGGATATTGGTGGCGAATTTGCTCTAAAAGGTATGCTAATATTAAGCGCTAAAGGTACGTCTCTAATTAGGTATAGGCCTAAGTAATATCTTATAAATAAACCGTTATTCTATTCTTTATTAAAGAGGGAGCTAGCGTAATAATAACTTACTAACTAGCTTATTAAATTATAGGGGATTGCGTAAAAATCACTTCCTTACTATTATTATTATAACCTTAGATAACTAGCCTTAACTTCTTAAATGGGGCGTTAGTAGCTTTGCCCTTAATCTTATTAACTATTCTTAACTTAAAGATGCAAACTCTATTAAACTTAGTAGGGTTATACTTCTTAAATTTAAAGACTCCTCTTATAATAAGACCGTCAATCTCCTACTTATTAGATGCTTAGAAAGGGGCTTCTAAAGTTATAATACGGCCTTCCTTTTAAAGTTATTTTGCAAGCTTAAAGTCCACCTTCTCTTTAGCTGTTATAAAGGCCATTAACAACTTAACTCTACTCTTAATAGCGGTAATAAATTATTCTTTAAAATTAACAAGATATTAGCGATTTTGTAATCCTTTTAGGCGACCTCTACCACATCATAGTTGCGGCATATCTACTATAACTGTATTAGAATTATAGTTGCCTTCTAGAGCATGTTAATTATAGTTCTCCTTTAGGGTATCCTCTAGGGCATCTTATAAAGGCTTAAAACTATTATCCCTATAATAGGGCTTAACAACAGTTAAGCGGAATTAAGTGGGTCTATAGGGCATCTAAAGAGTATAAGTTTAACTATTAATTGCAATAAGTTTATATGGGCCTAACTAGCCTCCCTTTTTACGCTATACCTATACTTTAGATTAGAGTGGCAGATCTGTTATTATTAAGGTGTTTAGACCATTTCTTATTCTTAGTGCGTTATTAACCTAATATATAGCGTAGATGCAGCGCACCTCCTTTATTGCTTTATAGATAGCCTCAGCTCATTACATAATAGATAGAGATGGTAGAGAATTATTAGTCATTTAAGGGTAGGCGCTAAAGACTAGCAACGTAGGTATAAGCCTATTTAGGCCAGCGGAATTGTTAACAGCCTTAACAGCTATCTGTAAGATAAGCTCTTTACTAGCACCCTCTAGTTCCAAAGAAATAATCTTATATACTTAGCGTAATGGCGTATAATATCATTCTACTTTTCTAATACTATTATATGCCTTAATAGGGACTTCCTTAACCTTAATTTCTATTGCCTTTACCTATTACTAAAACTTTATAGATAAGAAGTTCCTTCCTATATTATAAATAACTTAATTAGGGGGTTCTAGGTAGATATTAATCTAGTACAATTAAAGAGTATCCTATGCGTTCCTAGCTAATATATCCTTTAGGAAATGTGCGGCTTAAAAGGAAGTTAAAAGGTTAACAACTTGGAGTACTAACTTGCCGCTAAGATATATAATGTCAATAATAATATAGAAGTTATAGTTATAGTTATCTTTAAGGGTAAACTTAAATCGGCCAGGAGACTTCTGATTTATTTAGCAGTAATAGCAGTACTTTATAAGATGCTTAATTGTTTTAACCTTGACTTTATAACCTGCTTACTAAAGAACCCTGAGCAATCTATAAACTAATAGGTGGCTAAAGCAACGGTATAGTTAACATAACTCTAACTTAGTTAAATGGCTCTAAGCAATGCTCCTTTCTGGCTGTTAAAGGAGCAACTAAAGGTAACCCTACTTGCGTATAACGGGCACCCAATTATCTCCCTAAACGAGCATATTCTTAAGGTTATTAAGCTTGATACCTAACTTATCTATATCTTAGATGCAGAATAAAAACAGGGTGTTTATAGGAATAATATAGAAAGTAATATATCCTAACGGAGTTTGGACCTTAATTATGCTAAAAGAGATTATAGTACCCTTACTAAAGCAAATTGTATATTAGCCTACCGTTAATTAGTTAATCTAAATAGAGCTATTAAGCTGCTAAAGAGCTCGAACTTAAGGTTCTCCTGCTATAGATACTCCTGCGGCTTTAGTATCTGGCATAATACTATAAAAGACGTTTGCTAAGTATCTATTGTTAAAGGAGAACACAGAACTTTCTTTTAGCTTATTAAAGATATCTAACTTTGTGACAGAATGGAGCGTAGATTGGTTATTAAGGACAGTAATGGTTTATATGCCATTTACCTTACCATACTTAGTAAAGTATTAGTTAAGAGAGTAGTCCTTAATTTCTATATCTATAAGGAGCTGTTTAGCCTTATTAACCTCACCCTTAAGATCTTCTTCGCCTTTATATTGAACTAGGAAGCTTTGGAAGTAGGCCGTAGTAACCTTATAATTTCTAATGTTTTATACACTCTGGCGAAACTTATTATATGCCTCCTTTTGTCTGTTAAGAGGGTGCCTAGTTAACTAGCAATTTAGCTTCTTACAAATATAGCATTTCTTTTATTAATTGTTTTAAGATAAACCTCCATAAGGACCTCCATAATTGCTTTATGGTTAACATTAATTATACCCTCTACTATATCCCCTACCCTAGCCACTATATATTTAATCAGTCCAGTTATAATTATGTTGGTTAGCTAGGTCAATTAAAGTAGGTTAGGGTTAAGTATTAAATTACTATACTTCTTAAGAGCACAGAGCGGTGCTAATAGAGGATCTTAATTAAGCATATACTCCTTTATAAGTATTTACAGGATTAAAAAGAGTAAGGTTGCATTCTTTAACACCTTAGCATACGCTAATAACTTAATTATATAGGCTAAAGTCCTTTTAATATAATTTGGATAAACCACGCTAAATTATCTAAAGTTAGTTAAAGAGCTTTTAAAGACAATCAAGTTAAGAGGTATCTGGGTTTATAGCAATAATTCTTAGGAAAGTAGTCTCTCTCCACTCCAATATATACTACTACTTATTCTCTTCTGTTTTAAAGTGGTATCTTATCTTATATATTATTTAGTTAAAATTATATCCTTTTTCTACCAAACAATCATAATAGAAGGTACTGGCGCGGCCCTTAAGCATAACGGAATAAGTATTATAATATTGGTTAGGTTCCAGTCTAACCTTCTAGCAATAGTTGTAAAAGATACGTAGCTTTAAATTAAGGATATTATATAGTTCCCTGCCAAACCTCTTCTCCTGGTCTAAATAGAGCTTTATAAGCTCTATAAGCATTTTTAAGGTGCCTCCAAGCAGTATTAGGCCACGTTGAAATTGCGTTAAAAATTAAGATAGGGATTGCTTTATAGGCTATAGTAGAGTTATAGATCTCAATAGAACACGGCATAGTACCTAATCTTGCTATAATAGAGTTTAAAGGTTATTAAATCGCAAAGCAAGGGGATCTTACACTTACTCTTAAGGGGTAGTAGTTAAAGTTGCGGGTTAAATTAGTGGAAGCAATAGATATGGAATGTAAAAACTCGTGCCTAAAGCAATGGAATTAGGACGCGTCTCTATTAGTGTATTATTTGGATTCTATTATAAGTTAAGCTTCTTCTTATTGCGTAGTTAGTGCTTAATCTCTTATAGAGTCTATTCGTGCTCTTCTTCTGCGTTAATAACTTGCTCCTGGACATTGTCTCTAATAGCACCCCTATCTATAGGGACAAATACTTCATTCTCCCAAAGGAAATTACGGAAGTCTTGTATAATATCTTTCTTCGCAAGAGCCTATGTTTCCTTTATCCATCTAACAAAGTCCTCCTTTATACAATACCATAGCATGGTATCATTGTATTTACAGTCTGTATAGTGTGCCATATAGTATAATAAGAATCCGTTTAGGTCCTATTGCTTAGCATTTACAGGGTTAATGTCTATGTCCTATATCTCCGGGTTAATATCTTTCTTATACTACTTTGGGTAGTTTAACGCCATAATGGCTGTTGTTTTGTTAATAGAAAAAAAAAGGAAAATAAGGGTTGTTTAACGGGGTGTCGTACGTCAAAGGTAGGTAAGGTTTTCGGTTTTGTAGGATCTCGTAGGTTTACTGTCAAAAGGTAGGCAATTTAAAATGTAGTCAACGCGTTTCGGACATTAACTTAGGACCCTAGGTTTAGTAACACTTCTGACCTAAAGTACTTAACCAAATCTTCGTAAACGTAGTTGTTTTGCGTAATAGACGCAACTTGGTATCTCCTAGTACTTAGTGACACTTCTGTTACTAGTTTTCCACAAGTCTAAGGTAGCATAGTATCGCCGGGATCCATTCCATATAAGCGCATATGGCACCCCTACACGAGACTGTCTCTTCTGTTAAAAACCTTACTATTCTATAGTTGTGTATTCAACCACTAATCAGTGTTGGTCACATAGGGTGACTCACCAATAACAACTACTCAAGTAGGTTACAGTGATGTTGTTTTGTTAATGCATGAATTGATTGGAACAAGGAAGGGCGAAGAGCTTAAGGCTCCTCGCCACGCTAGTGCCGCGACGACACGTAACAACCGCTTGCCTTATTCCCGACAGTAATAGCGCTTTATAAGTTATAGGATTATCTTTTAAAGCTTATAATAAGCTTATATAAAACATTAGGTATATTTTTATCTTAGTTAGTAGTTTAAGCTTATAGGTATATGGGCTTAGTCTCTTTTTAATTTAATATAGGCCCACAAACTTCTAATTAAGTTTCTTTAAGGGCTGTTAAGTCCATAGGTTTTGTATATTTAGGTAAACTATATTACCTTCCTTAAAATCCTATACGGGAGCTCGTCCTTTATTTATATACTATTCTTATACTATTTAAGCGTATATTAATTCACTTTATAATAGTTCCGTTAACTGCTTTATTTAATTAGCAAAGTTATATACGTTAATAAACTGGATCCGTTTAATTATGGGTCCTATTATATTAATTATGGGTTATAGTTTAAATTTAAGTTAAGGGTCTTATCTATAGGTTGCATAGAATGGCGTTACGCCTATTAATATATTAATTGTATTATTTATAGTAAACTTAGCTAAGGGTAGCCATTTTTCCCAGTCATCTTATAGGTAGAAGTAGTATATTTATAAGTATTATTCTATAATTATATTTACAATTTTAGTTTAACTATCTATCTTTAAATAAAATGCAGTTAAGAGTTGTATTTAAATACTTAACTATTTATATAGAGCGGCCGTCGAAATCGGACTCTGCACCTGTACGTGGTGACGGCTACGAACCTGGTCTTCGGGGTTCAGATCCAGAGCCAACGCAGAGACATCGCACAGCGTGCGGACAGGACCTGGTGGTGGTTGTGGGCGTTGAGGGCGGTGGTGAAAAATTTTCGGATGGTGAGATCTCGAAAACCACTACTGTTGGCCCTCTACAGTACGACGACTACTACGCTGTTCTCCTATCCAGGGCACCTGTACGATCCAACATGGATGAGCGGTATTCGATAACATCCCCTGACCCCCAGTTGAAGGCATCGACGACCTCACATCGACGGACGAGCGAGCGGACGAACGAACGAACGAACGAACGAGCAAATATACGGCCCCTCCTAACCCCCAGGGCAATCGCCCGCGGAGCATGCGGTCACTCGCCGTCAATTACCAAATACCTAGCAGCCTGGATTGCGACCCACGGTTCTCCTTGTCTCCTTTTAACGGAGTGGTGACCCTTAGAAAGGGCCTAGCTGGGGCCTAGGCATAAAAGATACCTAAAACAACATAACATATCCCGCTGTTAGTTTTACGGTAGTTGGAACGGATGAATCCCCCTTACGCCTTCGATGGCTCTAGGGGGGGGGGGGGGGGGGGGGGGAAGGGCGTATATGGCAATAGTCTATAGGAGATAGCATATAGGGGATGGTTAAGATATAGAACACAAAGTATACGGCAATTAATTGGCAAGGCCTAGCTAGGACGTAGTGAACCCTAGCTCTAGAAAAGCTAAGGAAGGAAGCAGTGGTTCCTAAGGAGTTCGAACATCTAAGGAGGATAGGACGTAGCCGTAGGCCCGCAGGGCCGCTGCTACGGACGGACATGGCAAGCTGGAGTTTTTCATCCTACTGAGATGGCTTATAGGGTTTTTCCTCCCCTAACCTAACTACAGGGTTTTCTTTATGTAAACTATAAGTTTTCCCCCTGTGACGGAGTAGTCTGCGTGGGCCAGTAGGATCCGTATCAGACGTTAATTAAAGAGTTATTATTATTTATATAGAGCTTGCCAGAAGTCTAAAACGAACTAGCTTTTATAGTTAGATATTATTAAGTTAGGAAGTCTATATAGCTTAAAAACATACTTAATAAAATATTTAGCTACTAATATTGTATTAATTGAGTCTATAGGGATTATATATTGCATTTTTATAAGACGGTTAACTATTACTATAATATTTATAAACCTATTACTACTAGGTAAGTTAACTATAAAGTTAATTAAGATATCACGCCATCTTTATATTGGAATTGGTAGCGGTTAAAGTACTCCTTACTTCTTTATATAAGAGGTCTTTCTACGCATATACATCCTATATGCTTAAACGTATTTTTATATATAGTTATACATTATAGGCTAGTAATATACTTATTAAATAATCTTATAAGTCTTTATATAGCTAGGATGTCCTACTATAAAGGAGTTATATATAAATTTAAGTGTCTTAAATTATAAGGGTTTGGAATTTAGAACTACTATCTTCTGTTAATAGTATAATTAATTATTTTATATTTTATATTTAGCAAATATAATATTCTTATACTGTTATTTTCTAGTTTAAATTGCTTTTATTATATCTATTATTTATATATTGTTTTTATTTTTATATTCTATTAGCTTATTAATTTCTATTTCCTATTTATTAATTTCCTATTTATTTTTATTAAGTTCTATATTTAGGAATATAGGATATAGTTTCTTAAAATATTTAGAGAGCAGTAAGATCTATAATTAATTTATAATCCGTTCGTCTAAAGCATTTACAGGTAGGTCTTATAATTATTATATTAATATATTAGGCTTCTAATTAAGTTTGCCCGGTTAGTATATAATCTTAAAGAGCCTTTGGAAAACTAGAGCTCTTGCTACACCTAGCCTAAAAAGACTAAAACCAACCAAAAGAACCCTGAAAAACACCCAGAGAATCCCCCTAAGATGTATGCATCGCAGGGGAGGCACATGTTAAATGATGGTGGTTCGCACTCGCGCGCGTCTACTAGAACCACGCCCAGCAATGGCCCTCTATAATAAGAACGGGCGAATACCATACTATAAAGCGGGAAGACCTCTATTAAGAAGGCATCTAATAAAATATAAAGCCTATTGGACGTGTCTAGTATCCGCAGTTGTAGGGAAGTAACTATTAGCTATAACAAACTAATAGAGCTAGCAGAATGGCTCCGCCAGTCTAGCAAACCTTAGGCGCCCCTCCAGCAAACCCTTAATTAAATACTCTAACGGCTAAGCAAAATTAAAAATAAATAAAACCCTTCCTTACTGGCGAACCGCACCTAGGCCGCTGTAGCTGTGCTTCTATAGCATAGGGAACCCACTCCCCTAAAGATAATAACCGGGTATATAATCACAATATAACTAAATATAGAAAAAGTAGAGGGGCTTAGGGGACAATTAGAAATAGAAGTCCTTATAAAGATTTATAAAGAGGTCTATAATACTGTTATAGTCTAATACCTTAGGAGCGGAGATATTAGAGTTACCCTAAGGGACTAATAGGTAAAGGAATGAGCTATAAGGGCAGGGGATAGGCTAGGAGAACATATTGGTATAAAAGTACTCTGCGAAGATTACCTAGTTAAAGTCCTAGCGGTTTCTATAAGCCTTAAGGTAGAAAAGGGACGCTAGGCGAATAATATAGTAACTATATATAAGATAGTAAAATAAACGGAACGCCTTATACTAGGACTTAAGATTACCTAAATCCAATAGCTTTAACAGGAAAATGCAAACTAAGTATATAATAAGAATAATAAAAGGATATAAGGGTTGCTAGAGACTCGCTAGGGAGACGCTAGTTAAACGCATGGCTCCCTTATTGTTAGTATATATACACCAGGAATGCGAAAACTCCTTATCTAAAAAGGTATTATTATAAATGGCCTTATATATAATATAAGGCTCTATAATTATAGACTCCACCTAGAATAATGCTATCACTGTGCATAATAGGGACACACCTAATCCATATACGTAGTATAGGTATGCTGCGGCTACTGTGCAGGCCCCTATAATATAAGATACTGCTTAAATTAAGACTAAATAAAATACGTAAACTGCCACTAAAGCATATATAAGGTGTAGGAGAGAGAAGACTATATTGAATATAGGAGATGGAAGATAAGGGCTTAATAGCTACGGGAATAACTGCACGCTAAGTTATATAAATAGAAACAATAGGTGGTAAGCTAAGGGGACGTAGGTGCCTTCCCAGCCTTCCCTACCTTTAATACTGGAGGGCTAGGCCAGCCATCCTAAGCCTTAACGGGCTAGAAGCGACGCTGCGTAATATTACTAGACTAAATAGGGATATAAGGGTTATAGGGAATATAAGGGAGAGAACGCCCTATAGGAAGACCCCTATGGATAGTAATAGTAAGCTTAAGACCAGGACAATTAAGAATTAGACTTAATGTAGTAAATATAATATTTATAGCCGACCTATAAAGGGTATATAGCTGACTAGTAAGAATAGGGGAAGAACCGGAGATAATAATAGATTTAGATATTGAAGCGCTAGTAGGAACATAAGATATGGGAATGGAAAGCTCTATATAAAATAAGTAGTAACTAGGGTATAAACACAAGAGATAGAAGTTTTGAATATCTTAGAGAAAGTAGAAATAGAAGAAGTAAGGAATAAAGGAGAGATAAAGGACCCCTACTAGGGGTCCGCTACCTATCTATTATATAGTATAACTGCGGCAATATAAACCACTGTCTTGTAAGGCCCCTACTAGACAGTCTAGACCTAGAGAAATACTATATCCTTACTATATAAGAGCTGTATTATAATACTTATATATAATTAACATACTGCCCCTAAGGATTTTAGCTCCTATATAAACCAAAAGCAGCTATATATGTGTGCTTTATAATTAGCAAGGCTATTAGCCTGTCCTTATGGTTATGGCAGGTAGTTAACCTAGATATTATAGTTATAATAATCCAGACATATAGGGGACTGGTATAAATTATTAATATATATAACCTTAGGGTCGAAGGGGTCCTATAAATAGAGAATATTATATTAGTAATAAGCTTACTAGAAACCAAAGGCATAAAATCTATCCTATTAGGAGATATGAACCTCCACTACCTGCGGTGGGGGGGTACCTATGTTGCTGCTGAATGATAGGCGGAGTGCCTACTAAAAGCTATAGATATCTAGGGCCTTAAGCTAGCTACCCCCCTAGGAGCAATTATATGGCAATGAGGCACCGCCAGAAGTATAATTAACCTTATATTTATGGATAAAGGCCTATACCAGATACTTAAAAGGTGTAACCCTAAAAAAGAATAGGCACTTACTTTAGACTATATCTCTATCTAAATATAGCTAGATCTAGATATTAAGGCGTAATTAAATATTAAAAGATATATAATAAGGAAGCTTAAGGCAGATAGCTTCCTTAGTTTAGTTAAATAATAACTTTAAGACCTAGAAGAAATCTACCTAATACTAAATAAGCGAGGCTTAGTAGCTACCCCTAAGGAAATTAACTAAAGACTAGAAAGAATCTAGGTAGCGATTAAAAATGGGTTAGAAGAGCATTACCCGGTCTTATAACTGGGCCCCTATACGCGACACGTATAGTCTATATAATGTGCGGTTCTTATTGCTAGCTAATAATGAGTAAGAAGGAAATATATAAGTAGCCACGACCTTAAAGATAAGAGATGCTATAAAGACATAAGAAACTAGTTAAAGAATACCCTAAAAAAAGAAGTAAGGAATAACTAAAGACGGTTTATAAATAAGTATACTATTAACTTAAGCCTCCCCTATAATAAGGGCCTTTAGGCTATAGTAAAATAGGTAAAGAAAAAGGTAGGGCGCCTAGTAGAAGACCTATACCTACCGCCCCTATAAAGAGTAGGGGAATTATAGGCCACCAATAATAATAATAAGAAGGCATAGATCCTTATAGAAAGGTTCTTCCCCTAACTAGCTCTAGCAGACCTTAGTAATATTATAGATAAAGTACTAGTGGCTTGCCTGTGGGTTAACAGCGACATAATAATAGAGAAAATGGCTAGAACTATTAGCCGCCTTTTAAATAATATAGTACTAGGACTAGATGGGATTCTAAATAAGGCCTTAAAGACCTATGGACTACTTATAGTACCTTAGCTTATAGATATAGCTAGAGCATACTTTGTTATAGGCTACTACCTATAACTTAGAAGATCTATAATAACGTTTGTTCTATAAAAAGAAGGTAAAGTAGATTATTTAATCCTAGGAAGCTACCGCCTTATTACCTTAGAAAATACCCTTAGTAAGATCTTAAAAAGGGTAATAGCGGACTATATAGTAGATACGGCTAAGGAATATGCCCTACTACCATAAAGCTAAATGGGGGCAAGAAAGAACCGCTTAATACTATTAGCACTTACGCTACTTGCTACTACCATTAAATCTGTATAGGCGATGCGAAGGGACTTTGTAGTATCCATGCTTAGCCTAGATATTAGTAGTGCCTATAATAATATACCCCACGAGCGCCTCCTATATATCCTTAGGGTAAAGGGCTTCTTAGAATAGATTATATAATTTGTTTAAGGATTTATAGGCCAGAAAGAAATATTACTAGTCTTTAGCGGGTACTAGAGCCCCCCTATTATAGTTGTAATAGGAATACTATAAGAATTACCCCTTTCGCCTATACTTTTCCTTTTCTTTATAAGCAACCTACTTAACTCCTTTAAGGAAGGGGTGACCTAGGGGATAGGCTTTATTAATAATATAAACCTAATTATATATAGGCTAATAGCTGCAGAGAATTGTAGAACACTAGAGAAAGCCTATAATACCTATATAGAATAGGTAAGATAATATAGAGTTTAATTCTTACCAGAGAAATACTAGCTAATCTATTTTATAAGAAAATGTAACTAATCTGTAAATCTCTAGTATATAATTTGTATTTAAGGCTTTAGGGGTTAACTAGTTTAAGGCCTAAAGGTATTAGGAGTATGGGTAGATAGTAAGCTCTAGTAGAGTGTATATGCGTTATAAGCGGCCTATAAGGGCTAAGCTTAGTATATTATAATGTCTAGGATTGCTAATTTTATATAGGGTCTATGCTTCCAGAGGTTACGCCTATTATACATAGCAGTTGTCCAGCTAACTATAACGTATGGATCTAGTATTTAGGTAATAGGAGAAACTAAAAAAGGCCCCCCTAAATTACTTCTTAAACCACTTTAAAAGGTCTAAATAGCCTGCCTTTAAAGTATAATAGGTGGGTATAAGTGAACGGCTATAGCACTGCTTAAGAAGGAAGCTAATATCCCCCCCCCTATAATTATATATTGAAGCTGCGGCAATGTAAAGGGTGTAAAAGGAGCGTAACTCTAATATTATAAAGTATATTAAGACACGCCTAAATAAACTATGGAGGGACCCTAGGGTGTCCTATAGGAGAGTAAACCAAATACCCTAAAGTAGGGAAGAGATATTAGAGAAACAGGTGGAGAAAGCAGAAGAAAAATAGTGCTGTGTTAGGGCCTAGGCCTATATAGAGGAGGAAGGGAGACGCGTAAGAGGCCAGTAAGGGTGGTAGTAAGAGAGAGAAAGGAGCTAAAGTAAAGTATAAAAGAGTATTGGGAAACTATCTACCGTAATATAATACTGGTTGGACCAATACTGGAGAGGTGTATAGGAGTTAAAGGTATAGAGGCTGACCTAGGTAGAGAAACCTAAGCCGTAGTATAGTTAATGCTATAGGGGGGAAATACCTAAGGGCTCTAAAAAGGCCTAATAAAGGTAGAAAATATAATGGCAATACTCTTAAGAATAGGAATAATAGGACTAAAAGATTGGCTCTACTAGGTGGGCGTCCTAGTAGGCAGCCTAAGATGTAAATATGGCTGGCCAAGATAGATACTAAAATATATAATACTCTTAGTAGCTGGCACAGAGAACTATAATACAATGCTCTTAATATAAAAAGGTCTTAAAGCGGTCACCTAGTGGCTTATTAGCTAAAATGTACTAGACCAGTTCCGGGTTGTAAAGGAAATAGTAATAGAAGGTAAAGGGGCAAGTAGTAGGCGTCCTTTGATGACTCTATAGTAGCAGAGTAAAGTTTGCGATATTAGCGCGTCCGTAGGCTTATTACGGCAGTAGTGGTTCCTGAGGATGTTAAAAAGTAAGGTAGTAGAGTACTACTGGTAACTTGTAGGCGCTAAGTAGGCGAGTCCTAAAAGGCGGGGAGATGGATTATAGGGTTTTCTTAAGTTAAGTCTTTCTTAAGTTAAGTTTTCTCCCTATATATAAATAAGGAGTAGTCCGCGTGGGCCTAATAGGGATCTGAATCGGACGTTAAGCAATGAATTATTATTATTATTATATAATCTTAAAGTTAAATTATAAGAGGTATTTGGCCTAATAAATTTAGCGCTATATTAATTATTTTATAGTTATAAAGTACTGCAGATTCTTATGGTCCATTAATATATATATTAGGAATAATAATCCTTTAAGCTTAAAACGCGATTATTTAAAGCATTTAATAATTGCAAGCAGTTCCTTATTATATATCTTATAGTTTAATTTAATAGGGGCAAGTTTCTAAGAGAGAAAGGCCACTAGACATAGCTCGCTATTTTTATTATATTGCAATAACACTCCCCCTAGCATATAATCTAATAAGTTCGTTTTAATAATATATTTAAGGTTAGGGTTAAAGTAGGCGAGAATTAGAGTAGTTATAAAGTAATATTTTAAGTTATTAAAAGCTTGTTTGCATCTAGCGGTCTATTTAAATTTTATATTCTTCCTTATTAGGTTTACTAACGGCTAAGCAGTTTCTAAGAAGTGGTTAATAAATTGTTAATAGAAATTTGCAAATTCTAAAAATCCTTAAATATCTTATATATTGCTAGGGCTTTCCTAGTTTATAATTACAGCGACTTTCTTAGGGTCTATTTTAATTCTATTATAGGATATAATTAAGCCTAAGTATATAACCTTAAACGCGTAGAACTTATATTTTTTAATATTATATTATAAGCCCGTATCTTATAAGTGTTTAAGGACTATTCTAATATATTTCAAATATTTAAAAAGCAAGGATAAGTAGATTAATGTTAGCGACTCAGTTAATCAAGGCATGAGCATAGTAAGAAGGACGCATATAAGCCTATATAATTGGATTATCTATAAACAAGGATCTAAAGCTAGAGAAAGGAAAAGAGAAGAAGGGTAGCGTTGCTTAAGGTTTTATATAATTGTCTGGTTATATAACTGCAACTATCTACAATAGTAAGAAACTGTCTGCAACAGTAAAAAACTGTCTATAATTATCCGCCACAATCCACTGTTTTCCACTAGCGCCGTAATATTACCCCCCCCTTTTCTAAAAAAGCCTGCCCTTAGGCTTTATATATCTGTATTATATCTATAGGGTGTTCTTATCTATATGCTTAATAGGTAGCTTCTTATCTTTGCTATACTAGCACTCTATCTACTTATCTAGATACTTTGGGGGTCCTAGCTTATTAGGGTATTAGTTATGGAATTCTTTAAGCTTTTAGGGGTAACCTATAAAGTTCTAGGCGGGGTACTAAGTTAGGTCTGGATTATACCCTTCTTATTAGACATGGTATTTTAGCATTTCTTATACTAGTTTATAGGCTAGTATTTTATTAACTTCCCATTTATTATTGCTATTAACTTAAATTAGTAGTGGAGGCTTATTCTTTTATCTAGGTAGTAGGTTATTTACGGCTTTTTATAGCTTATCTGGTAAGAAAACAGGGTGGACTTTAATTAAGTCTAGGAGTTTAATCTTGTATAAGTTGCCTTCTTTATTAAGGATCTTATACAGTCCTGCTATTTAATAGTCTAGCTTATAGCTAGGCCATTCTGTCTTCTAGTTTTTTATTATAACCTAGACCTTATTATCTATGGTAAAGTTAGGCTCTTGTCTATACTTATTCGCCTACTATTATATTAATTTCTGGGCCTTTTTTAGATTTATATAGGCTACTGTCCAGGCTTCTTCTAAGCGCTTGGCGTACTGCTAGGCTTCCTTATAAGATAGTTTTTTATATATAGTCTAGGGTCCTTCTAGTCTTTCCTAGTTAAAGCTTATATAGGGTAAGTAGCCTATTTCCAACTAAATAGGTGCAAACCCTATAGAGTTATAGGGTAGGGTTACCTAAGTATAGTTTATTAGAGGTAGTAGTTTAGCCCAGTTATTTTAGAAGTAGTTAATAAAGGGCCAAAGTCTTTAGTCCAAATATTAATTTATAATCTCCGTTTAACTGTCTATCTAGGGGTGGTATACTATAAAAAGCTTTAGCTTAATGCCTAAGATCTGGGTAAACTTATTCTAGAAAGCCAATATAAATTGCGGCCTATAATTAGATACAATAGTATCTAGTAGTCCGTAAATTTAGTAGACGTAGTAAATATACAGTTAGGCCGCCTCTTTAACATTAATATTTTTATAACAAGGGATTAAGAATAGGCGCTTACCAAAGCAGTTAACTATAACTATAGCTATATTATATCCGCTACGGTCTATAGGTAGCTTGTGGAAATCTATAGAGATATACTACTAGGGGTGCTCTAGTATTAGAAATGGTTTTAATAGTCCTAGGGTTTTATCTTATGGGATTATAGATCTACAGCAGCTGTTACAGTTCTATACATAATAGTTAATATTTATAACTATTTTAGGCTAGTAGTAGCAGTTACCAATAATCCTATAGGTCTTATTTTTTCTAGGGTGGGCTATAGAGACCTAGGCATATACTTTGGCAATAAGCCAAGTCTATAAGTTCTGTTCCTCTATTACTACTAGCCGTTCCTAATACTTAAGTAATCTATTTTTAAGGGACCATAGGCTAGTAGCATCCTTTGCCTTTTTATAGTACTCCTGTAGAGAAGGGGCCGTATAGTTTACCTACAGTAGTTTATTAATAAGGTTAAGTTCCGTGGAGTTAATAGGATATATCTTAGCATCTAAAGGGTCTATATTTAGTTCTACCTATATCTAGGAGTTAAGGTGCTCTAGTTGTAGTAGTATCTAGGTCTATAGTAAGATCTTTACAGCTATCTAGTTATTTAGGTCCTGTCTACGCCTTATAAAGGCGTCTATATAATTTATAGCGCCTGGCCGGTATATAATTAGGAAGTTAAACTAGGATAGGATATCTGCCTAATATACCTGCTAGGCCATAAGGGCCTTTATTATTATAAAATATTCTAAGGCCTTATAATTGGAGACTACCTAGATAGGCTTGGGGGTTCCTTTTAGCTGCGCACGCCAGTGCTAAAAGCTAGAAATAATAGCCAGCATTTCTTTGTTATAGATATAGTAGTTCAGCTCCATATCTACTATAGTCTTTAAATAGTAAGCAATAGGGTGCCATTCTCTGTCCATCTACTTTTAGGAGTAAACGCCAGCTATAATACTATCTAAGGCATCGGTCTCTAGCATTAAGGGCCATTCTAGGTTAAAGTGGGTCTGCCGCAGGGCAGACGACCTCCTCCTCTACAACCAGTCTGCCGCAGGGCAGACGACCTCCTCCTCTACAACTAGTCTGCCGCAGGGTAGACGACCTCCTCTACAACCAGTCTGCCGCAGGGCAG